>WBZO01001100.1_pt1 | contig 46400 bp, 35 predicted proteins | sample 5204261 | NCBI WGS metagenome assembly WBZO01 (sample SAMN12412400, study PRJNA552823) | activated sludge metagenome | isolation source: activated sludge from anammox sidestream of wastewater treatment plant... | place: USA: North Carolina | collected 2017-09
GTGGCGCTTCGACGGTGAGCGTGGTGATCGGCGCGTGAGCCGCGAGGCCCTGGACGACGTGCTGCTCCAGCTCGCGCGGCTGAACGTGGAGCAGTTCCTCGACGTGCAGGAGGCCGAGCGCCAGCAGCGAGGTGCGGGCGTGGTCACGGTGACGCAGACGCCGGAGGATCCCGCCAAGCCACCGGGCGTCCTGATCGTCGGCGGCGCCTGCCCGGGAGGGCGCCCGGGGGTGCTCGCGCGGCGCGTGTCGCCCGATCCGCTCGCCGGCTGCGTGCCGGACAGCGTGATGGCAGGGCTGACGCTGCCTGCGGAGCGCCTGGAGGACGCCTCGGCCGTGGGCTTGCGGCGTGACGAGATCGAGTCGTTGAGCGTGGAGCTCGGCGGCCGCAAGCTCGTGATGGATCGCTTGGAGAGCCGCTTCGAGCTGCGTGAGCCCACGAGGGCCGAGGTGAGCTTGGAGGCAGGCAACGAGCGGCTGGAGCACCTCGTGGCGGCCCGTGGGCAGCGCGTGGAGGCGCCGGATCTGGCTGCCTTGGGGCTGCAGCCACCGCGCGGCACGCTGACCGTGCGCTCCGCGGCAGAGAGCGAGCACGACGTGGTGGAGGAGCGGGTGGCGCTCGGGCGGGTCGACGCGACCGGGCGCCTGGCCGTGCGGCGCGAGGTGGACGGGGTGGTCTTGGAGCTGTCGCGTGACGAGGCCCGCGCGTTCACGCCGGACGCCGCCCTGGTCCGCAGCCGTAGCCTCCTGCCCTTCAGGCCCGCCGAGGTCACGCGGGTGGAGCTCAGCGGTCAGCAGGGGAGGCAGGTGCTCGAGCATCGGGCCGGTGGTGAGAGCCTGCTCCTTCAGCCGAAGGGCTACGCCGTGGACGCCGCCGGCGCGCAGGAGCTCATCGAGGCCTTGGCTGGGCTCAACGCCGAGCGCTGGGTCGCGGACGAAGACGACGGGAGCTTCGGCCTGCAGCGCGCGCCGCTGAGCGTCACCGTCAGCGTGGGTGACGCAGACGCTGGCTCCAAGACCTACGAGCTGCGTGTCGGTGACGCGTCGCTCTCCGGCAGCTACGGGAGCTTGAGGGGGGAGCCCGGGGTGTTCCTCCTCGCCCGTCGAACGGTCGCGCTGCTCGACACGCTGCTCATCGATCGCTCCGTGTTCAGCGTCCCAGCGGAGCAGCTGCAAGGGGTGACGCTCAGCGCCGGGCCGCGGCGCCTCCGGCTGGTGAGGAGCGGGGATGGCTTCTCGGCGGTGGCGTCGGAGCTCCCCTCCAGCCGGATCGGGCCGCTCGTCGACGCGCTGCTGACGCTGCGCGCCGAGGCGGCGCTGCACCTCGGCGCCGCGCGACCCGACGAGGGCTTCGGCAAGCCGCTGCTCGAGGTCGAGCTCTCGCGCCGTGACGGCGGAAAGCTCCGCTTCGAGGTGGGCGCGGGAGACACCTGGCGTGAGCTGGCCATCCACTACGCCAGGGTCGATGGGATCGCCGCGACGTACCTACTGCCCCGCAGCCGAGTCCGGCTCCTCCTCGACGCCCTCTAGCGTGCGTCGACCTCACGTCGCCACGCGTCGCTCAGGCTGGAGGCTCGAGCGCCCTGAGGCACGCGTAGGCGGCGTACTTGTAAGACTCCCCCAAGGTGGGGTGGTTGAAAACCATGTCGATGAACACGTCCACCGGGCCATGCAGCTGGATGACCGCCTGCCCGACGTGGACCAGCTCACTGGCGCGCTCCCCGAGCACGTGCACCCCGAGCAGTCGCCGGTCTTGGGCGTCGACGATGAGGCGCGTCACCCCGTTGAGATCTCCGATGATCTGTCCGCGGGCGTTGTCCCGGTGGAGCGCCTCACCCACCACATAGCGGCGCCCTTGACGCTGACAGCTCTGCTCCGTCTCTCCGACGGCGCTCACCTCCGGGATGGTGTAGACGCCGTAGGGGATGAGCGGCGCCACCTCGCGCTTGTAGCTGAAGCCGAAGGCCTGACAGGCCGCGACCCGCCCCTGCTCCATGGAGGCGCTCGCGAGCGCTGGAAATCCGATGGCGTCACCCGCCGCATAGATGCTGGGGACGGCCGTGCGAAAACAGGCGTCGACGTGGAGGTAGCCACGCTGATCCGGCTGGAGCCCCACGCTCTCTAGGCCGAGCCGATCGGCGTTGCCCGTGCGCCCCGCGGCGAACAGCAGGTGCTCGCTGAGCAGCGAGGACGCCCCCTCACGCTCGGCGAGCACCCCTTGCCCCTCCCGCGTCACCTTCGTCCAAGGGTGTCCGAGCTCGAGGCGAACGCCGAGCGCCTGCATGGCGGTGCGCAGTCGCGCGACCAAGCTCTGATCCAAGAAGGTGAGCAGCTCGAGCTTCGGATCCACCAAGGTGACCTCCGTGCCCAGCGCGGCGAACATGCAGGCGTACTCACAGCCGATGACGCCGGCGCCCAGCACGGTGAGCGAGCGTGGCAGCTCCGTGATGTCCAAGATCTCGTCGCTGTCGTGGATGTGATCGTCCGCGAAGTCGATGTCGGGGGGGCGTCGAGGGCGCGAGCCCGTCGCGAGCAGCAGCACCTCGCCCCGGAGCCGGAGCGTGCCCGTGGCCGTGGTCACCTCCACGTCGTGCGGGCCCGTGACGCGGCCGTTGCCCTCGAGGTAGGTCACCCCGTGGCGGCGGAGGTTCTCACGGATCCTCGCCGACTCCGTGGCCGCGAGCGTCGCCTTGCGTTCCATCAAGCGCAGGATGGTGGCGTCCCGCGTCAGCTCGACCGCGATACCGTAGAGCTGGCGAGCGTGACGGCCCGAGAGGTAGAGCGCGGCCTCGCGGAGCGTCTTGCTCGGGAGGGTGCCGGTGTGCACGCCGGCGCCTCCGGGCTGGGGTGCGCGCTCCACCAGCGCGACCCGCTTCCCAAAGAAGGCCGCTTGTGCGGCGGCGCGCTCGCCCGCCGGACCCGAGCCGATGACGACGAGATCGTAGGAGTGCTCGCTCACGGGACACCAGCCTACTCCCAAGTGGGTGAGAGGGGGGAGACGAGTCCCCTGCGCGTCTGTCAGTGGAGCGTCGAGCGGCGACTGAAGATGCGGTCCCAGTTGCGACGGTAGGTGTCGGTCGCCACCTGCGCGGGGCCCTGCCGCGCTGCCTGCGGGGTGGGGATGCTCGGCGCTCCGTGGGGGAGGAGCACCTGAACGTCGTGCAGCCCCGGGACGTCGTGACGCGGCGTGAGGCGCACGAGCTCTCCGTGGAGGGGCCGCCCGTGCTGGAGCGGGCGCACCTCCCCGGCCTCGAGGCGCCCCTCGCGCGCGCGCAGGATGCGCAGCCCGTCCCCGTCTTCCGTCACCCCGTGCACCCATGCCAGATCCGGCGACGAGGTGCTCGAGTCCGCGGGAGGAGGCGGCGCGGCGGCAGGCTTCTTCACGCTGCGCTGCTTAGCATGAGCCGGGCCTGCGGGCTGCCGCCACGCTACATCCCGATGGCGGACTTGTAGACCCAGCCTTCGCTACCCTTCGCATCGTACTTGATCCGATACCAGTCGAGCCGCTTGCCGGTCACGGTGACGCGCGTCCCCTTCAAGATCCGCGCCTGGATGTCGCCGTCCTTCGGGGCTGCTCGGACGACCGCCACGTCCCACGACACGGTCGCCACCCCGCTGGCCGGCGTGAGCTCTCCCTCGCCGTCGGAGGGCGGGGGAGCGTCGTCGACCGACGTGGGCGTGGCGAGCAGCTCTACCGGGAAGAACACGGTGTAGCGCTGCTGTTCGTGCTTGATCGAGCTCAAGTCCACGGCGGTGACGGCGCTCTTGAAGCACCTGAGCAGCCCCTGACTGGCCACCTCCGAGAGGGTGGTGCTGCGACCGCGTGAGACCTCGGCCACCTGGTTCGAGCCGAAGTCGAGCTCTACCCCGAGCGACAGCATCCCGACCGCGTCCTTGCCGGCCTCGCACTGCTCGAGGCCGAGGAGGGTGGCCTCGAAGGCGGGCTGCAAGGCCGGGGCGCTGCAGCTCGTGAGCTTCTCCCCCGTGGCTCCCCTACAGCTGGTGACCTGCGGCGTGCCGAGCTTGATGCGCGACGGGGGCCGCGTGGGATGGGTGAGCGCGGTGGTGGCGGCGGCCGCGACGGCCGCGGGCTCCGCCTCCTGGGGCTCGGCGCCGTCCTCACTGCCGGTGGGCGCGGCGGTGGGCGCCTTGGACTCCGGGACGGAGGGCACGAGCTTGACCCCGGCGAGCTTGGGCCAGGCGACGCCGATGAGAAAACACAGCGCCGCGATGATGCCGACCCGGCCCAGCCCTCGGGAGTCCGAGCCAGGCGCGGGGATGTGGAGGTGGGGCTTCGAGGGGGCTTTGGTGGCCACGGGCTCAGCGGCGCCACCGACGGGGCGGCGCCGCTCCAGAGGAGTGCCCCAGCGCTTAGCATAGATGCGACAGGGGGCAGCAATTTGGTGCCGTGGCGCGCCGTCATCGGGTAAAAATCCTGGGTCACGGCGCGCTCGAGCCCCAGCTCGCTCGGGGCGTCCCGGGCTCGGCCCCTGCACGATTGGCTCCACCATGAAAGCTTGCCCGCTGTGTCAGCTCCGTTACCCCGAGGAGAGCGTCACGTGCTTCGTGGATGGTTCGACGCTGGGCCAGATCCCGGACCCCCGGGTCGGCACCGTCTTGGCGGGCCGGTATGAGCTGGAGGGGGTTCTGGGTGAGGGGGGGATGGCCACCGTCTATCGTGCTCGCCATCGCCTGAGGGGTAGCGCCTGCGCGGTGAAGGTGCTGGCGCGAGAGCTGGCGGACAACGCGGTCGTCCGCGAGCGCTTCCGACGCGAGGCCAAGACCGGCCAGAAGCTCGCACACCCGAACATCATCGAGATCTTCGATCAAGGCGAGACGGGCGACGGGAGCCTCTACATGGTGATGGAGCTGCTCGAGGGCTGCGCGCTCTCGGAGCTGCTCGAGCGCGAGCGCAAATTACCGATCGAGCGCGCGCTCCCGCTGTTCATCCAGATCGCGCGCGCGCTCGCCCGCGCGCATGATCTCGAGGTCATCCACCGGGATCTCAAGCCGGAGAACATCTTCATCACCCGCGAGCGGGACGGGAGCGAGTGGGTCAAGCTGCTCGACTTCGGGATCGCGCGGTCGATGCAGGACTCACGCCTCACGGGCACGGGGGAGGTGTTCGGGACACCGCAGTACATGGCGCCGGAGCGCATCACCTCGACGGAGGCGGGCGCCGCCAGTGACCTCTACGCGGTGGGGGTCATCATGTTCGAGCTGCTCACGGGGCAGCTCCCCTTCGACGCGAGCGACATCAGTGGCTTCTTCATGAAGCACCTGAAGGAGCCGCCGCCCTCGCTCCGCGCGCTCGAGCCCTCCTGCCCGGAGGTCGTGGAGCAGCTCGTCTTCGAGCTGCTCGCCAAAGATCCAGCGGCGCGGCCCGTCGACGCGCACCGCCTGCACGCGGACTTGATGAAGCTGGCGGGCGCCATCGGGGTCCGCCCGCCCCTGGAGGTCACGGAGGCGCCACCCCTGGAGGCGGAGCCGATCCCCAGCCTCCCGCCCGTCGACCTCGATCACTGGTCGCGTCGCATCGCGCTGTTTCGCCGGATGTTGGAGCGCTCCTCGAGCGGCGCGCCCGCGCTGCCAGCGCAGGCGGAGCAGCTCGCCAAGCTCGAGCGGCTGCTCCGAGAGAGCCTGGATCTGCGGGCGGCGAGCTTCGCGCTCCAGCACGAGCTGGAGCAGCGGGTGAGCCGCGGCCGAGAGGGGCGGCAGCGGTTCGGGCACGCCGTGGACGCGCTGGGGCTCGACGTGAGCCGAGCACGGGACGAGCTGAAGTCCGCGCTCGCCGCCGCCGCTCTGGTGGCGGCGGAGGTCGAGCGGCTCCGCGAGGCGGCACGTCAGGTCCACCGTGAGGTCATCGTGTGGGAGGGGCGGTCTGGCTTCGAGGAGCCCTGGCCGGAGCTGGTGGCGGCGTATCGCGCGGCGGCGGACGCCGTGGAGGTCTGGCTCGGAGCGCGACGCCGCGGACAGCTCGCCGAAGGGGAGGTGGAGGCCAAGCGTACGGAGGTGCAAGACCTGGAGTATCAGGTGCAGCAGCTCCGGGAGGCGCTCGCCAAGCACGAGGAGAATACCGACCACGCCTGCCAGCAGTGCCAGGCCCAGGTCACGGAGGCGAGCCTGCGCGTCCAGGGGCTCGAGGCGCAGCTCCTCGAGGAGGCCTCTCGGTTCTGCGCGCCGCTGAGGCAGCGCCCGGAGCTCGTGGAGCTGTTTCAGCAGCTCGAGGGTGGGGGCACGTCACGTGCGGCGGGCGCGAGCTGAGCGTCGATTGACGATGAGCAGCTCCCCCACCGCGCCTCGCCCCGCGGCGTGGCGGTTGATGGGGCGCCCCACCTGGAGCGGGTGAAGCTCGTAGCCCGCGTAGAGCTCGCGGACACGGGGCGTGTCGGAGTTGCTGAGCACGGCGTGGACGCAGCGCTGCTCCAGCTGCCGGAAGAGGGTGGCGAGCCGCTCCTGCTGTGAGTCGTCGAAGCCCGCCGCCTGGTACTGCCGGAAGCTCTGCCGCCGGCCGTCGACCGGAGCGTAGGGGGGGTCGAAATAGACCGCGTCTCCAGCGGTGGCGCCGGCGCAGCCCTCGGCAAAATCCGCGGCGTGGAGCTGGGCACCGCGGAAGGCCCGCGCGGCGGCGCGGAGCCGCTCGGGGTTACAGATCTTCGGGTTGACGTAGCGTCCGAAGGGGACGTTGAACTCACCGCTCGCGTTCTCACGGTAGAGTCCGTTGAAGCAGGTGCGGTTGAGGTACACGAGGCGCGCGGCGCGGTCGACCGGGCGCAGCCGCGCGGGGTCTTGAGCGCGGACCTGGTAGTAGTGCTCCTCGGAGTAGGGCAGCGCCGCGAGCGCCTCGATGAGCGCGCCCACGCTGCGCTGCAACACCCGGTAGAGGTTGATGACCTCTACGTTCGTGTCGGAGAGCACGGCGCGCTCGAAGCGCCCGGTCTCGGCCAGCGCCAGGAAGACCGCGCCGCTCCCGAGGAAGGGCTCGTAGTAGGTGCCGATGCGCGCCGGGAGGAGGGCCGTGATGTGCCCCGTGAGACGCCCCTTGCCGCCCGCCCACTTCAAGACGGCGCGGCGGTGGGGCGCGCCGGGAGCGTCTACGGCGCTCGGGCTGCGGGGACGGCGAGGGACGGGAGACGCTCCGGGCACGAGGGGTGCCGCGTAGCCTAGCTGCTAGTTTGGCGTGAGCGATAGCCGCTTGAGCATCTTCTGCAGCCCGTAGCGCGAGACGCCGAGCAGCTCCGCGGCGCGCGTGCGGTTGCCTCCGGCGCGCGCGAGGGCCTCGCGGATGAGCCGGGTCTCCAGGGCGCTCACCGCCGCGTGGAGGCTGCCGTCCGAGGCTGAGTCCACGGCGTCGCCCGTGAGCGCTCGCGAGAGGTGGCGGGACTCGATCCGGTCCTCCGCGAGGACGATGGCGCGCCGCAGCTCGTTCTCTAGCTGCCGGACATTGCCTGGCCACGTGAAGTTCATGAGCGCCAGCTCTGCCTCCGGCGTGAGCGTGAGGCTGCGATCGGGGGCGTGCTTGTGGAGGAAGTGCCGGATGAGCAGGGGGATGTCGTCGCGCCGGGCGCGGAGCGGCGGCACCTTCAGCGTGAAGACGTCGAGGCGATAGAGCAGGTCCTCACGGAAGCGCCCGGCCTGGACCAGGGCGTGCAAGTCCCGGTGCGTGGCGCCGAGGACGCGGACGTCCACGGGGCGCGGCCGCTCGGCGCCCAGGGGAGTGATCTCGCCGCGCTCGAGGACCCGCAGGAGCTTGACCTGGAGCGCGGGGCTCATCTCCCCCAGCTCGTCGAGCAGCAGCGTCCCGCCGCTCGCCAGCTCGAACAGCCCTGCGCGGGCGCGCACGGCGCCGGTGAACGCGCCGCGTGCGTGTCCGAAGAGGGAGGCCTCGAGCAGCCCCTCCGGCAAGGCGCCGCAGTTCTCCGCCACGAACCGCTGCTGACGGCGTGGCCCGTGCTCGTGCAGCGCCCGCGCGACCAGCTCCTTCCCGCTCCCCGACTCTCCCACGATGAGCACCGGGACCTCGACCAGGCTGAGGCGATCGAGCAGCCGGAGCAGCTCGAGCAGGGGGGGGCTCTCCCCGATGAGCTCGACGTAGCGCCCGCGCGTCCCGCGCCCGGCGGTGGCTTGCGAGAGCTGCGCCTGCGCGACCGAGAGCTCCGCCTCGCGCTCGGCCAAGCGCCCGCGCGCGCGGGCCTCGGCGCGCGCGCTCCGGCGCAGGGCGCGCTCGAGGAGCAGCTGCGCGCGAGCATCGTCGATGGCGGTGGCGGTGACGCTGGCGACGAGCCGCACCCAGGCGAGCTCTCGTGGCCCGAACGCACCGCGTCGCTGACGATCGTCGAGGTACACCACCCCGAGCCCCTCGCCGCGCGCGATGAGCGGGACGGCCAAGACCGAGCGCAGTGAGAGCTGGTGGACGCTGGCGTGGAGCTCGGGGAGCTCTCCGCTCGCGTCCACCGCGACCACCGGGGCACCCTCTCGCAGGGCTCGCTCTGCCAGGCTCATGCTCAGCTGCCGCTGCGCCGCGCCCAGATCTCCTCGTTCGAGGTTGCGCCCGAGGCGCGGGACCAGGCGACCGCCGGGAGCCCGCAGCAGCAGCAGGCCCCGCTCGACGCCGGTCCAGAGCACCAGCGTGTCGAGCACCTGGCGCAAGAGCGGGCCGAGGCCGTCCCGACGCCCGAGGCCGCGCAGCAGGGCCTCCAGATCGCGAAGCTGCGCGTCGGAGAGCGGGTGGTCCGGCGCTGGCTGCTCGTCGAGCGCCCAGGGCAGCGCCGCGATGGGCTCCCGCAGGCTAGGCCCCGCGCGCTCGAGCAGCGCGCGATGGGCGCGGCGCGCGGCGCGTCGCAGGGCGCGCGTGCCCTCGCCGTCCGCGAGCGCGGCTGCGAGGCGCGCGCCCTGCGCCCACGCGGCGCCGGCGTCGAGCAGCGGCGCTGGCGCGTCGAGGCTACGCAGCAAGGCGGCGACCACCCCGGCGGCGCAGCGGGGGGTCTCCTCGAGCAGCGCGCGCCGCGCGCGGGCGTGCCACCACTCGAGCGCGGCCTCTGCGCCAGGGCTCAGGCGCAGGGCGCGCGCGTCTCCGGCGGCGAGCTGCTCGGGGCCGAGCCCTTGCAGGCGTAGTCGGCACGCGTCGAGCAGGAGCGCCGCTTCGTCGTCCTCGGGGCTCCCCAGGAGCTGCTCCGCGCGCTCGAGCTCGAGCAGGGCGTGGCGCGGCGCCTCGGCGAGGTCTACGGCGCACAGGTGCGCGTAGGCGCGGCAGCGGCGATCCCCGCCCTGGCGCGCGAGGTGCAGCGTCTGCTCGATGGCGAGCTCCGCTTCGGCCTGCATCCCGAGCGACGTATGGACCACCGCGCGCGTCAGCGCTGCGCGCGCCGCGAGCGCGGGGCGGCCGAGCTGCTGAAAGAGCAGTCCAGCACGGCGCGCCGCCTCGAGCGCCCGGCTCAGCTCCCCACGCTGGACGCTGGCGCTCGCGAGCCCGGTCGCCCAGGTGGCCTCTTCCAAGCTCGCGCCCAGGCGCGCGGCGCGCTGCTCTGCGCGGGCGAAGGCCGCGAGGGCGAGCTCGGGCTCACCCGCGGCGTGCGCGAGGTACCCCCGCAATCCATCGAGGCGCGCCAGCTCCTCGTCGTCCAGGCTGAGGCGCGCGGCGTGCTCGAGGTGCTCGCGCGCCAGGGTGAGCTGCCCGCGCGCGTGCGCGACGAGCGCCAGCGCCTCCAGCGTGGCGCAGCGCTCCGGCGCGCTCGAGACGCAGGCCTCCGCCTGGTCGAGCTCGCCGGCGTCGAGGTGTAGGCGGGCGGTGGTCGCCGCGAGGCGCGCCGCCGTGTCCGGCTCGGCGTCGAGCGGCGCTCCCTCGAGGAGTCGCTGGGCCAGCGCGGGCTCGCCGGCTCGGCGCGCGGTCTCCGCGGCCTCCGCGCGCGCCGCCGCGCCCGGCAGCCGCAGCGCCAGCGCCAAGGCTCGCCCGCCCTCGCTCTGCAGGCGTAGCCGGCGCACCGCGGTGAGAGCGAGGGCGGGCTCCACGTCGGCGAGCCACGCGCGGCGCTCGAGCTCGTCGAGCAGCGCGGGCTCGAGCGCGTGGCCTTGCAGGCGCAGGGCGAGCGCCACGTCGCTCTCCGCGCGATAGTCAGCGGAGGGCGCAGGGCGCGCGAGCGTGTCCCAGCGCAGGCTCGTCGCGGGGCGGAGGGCGAGCTGCGCCCCGAGTAGCCGGCTGAGCTGCTCCTCGTCGTGAGGGCAGTGAGGCCAGCTCGAGGCGCTCGGTCCGACCAGCTCGACGAGCCACTCGTCCAAGGCGGCGCCCTGCAGCGGGGGCAGCAGCCCTTGACCCTCGGGGGCAGGCGCCGCGCGGAGCTCGCGCAGCGCACGCGCCTGCCACAAGGCCGCTTCGAGCCATCGTCGCGGCTCCCCCCGTGAGCGTAGCTCGCAGGAGCTCCACCCCGCCGCGCGGCGCAGCTCCCGCCGACGCACGCGTAGGTAGCTACGCCTCAGCGCTCGGACGCCGGCGTCCCGATCGACGAGCGGCTTGCCCAGGGCATCACTGGCGCGCTGCTCCACCCAGGCGGCGCTCGGGCGTGCCCAAGGCGAGCTGGCGAGCAGGGGGACGACGAGCCGATCGAGCGGAGCGGGCAGCCGCCCCGCCGCCGCCACGACCTCGGCCACGCTCGCCTCGGACAGCGAGGGCTCGAACAGCTCGGTGAGGCTGAGCCCGAGGGCCCAGCCGTCCCGCTGGCGACCATCACTGCCGTGCCCAGGCTGGAGCAGCTCTGGCGCGAGGTAGCGCGGGGTCCCGCCGCGAGGCAGCCGGGCGTCCGCGTCGCTCGCGAGGCCCAGATCGACCAAGCGTAGCTGCTCGCCCTCACCCACGAAGTGCTCGGGCTTGACGTCTCCGTGCGCGTAGCCAGCGGCGTGGAGATCCGCGAGCGCTCGCCCCGCGACGCGCGCGAGCTCGAGGAGCTGCTCGAGCCCCAGGGAGCGGCGCCGGGCGCGTGGCAGGAGCTCCAGGGCGAGGTAGGGGGTGCCTGCCGCGAAGCCGCGCTGCGCTCGGGGGAGACGCCCGAGCCCCCGCACCAGCGGCAGCGCGGGTGAGTCGGCGGCGAGCAGCCGCTCCGCCTCGTGGGCGAGCAAGGCCCCCGCCTCGGGGACGTGCCCGAGCTTGACGGCGAGCGGCTCTCCCGTCTCCGTACGGGCTTGCCAGACCGCCGCGCTCGCCCCTCGCCCGAGCTCGCTCAAGAGCGAAAACGTCAACGGCGTTGGCTGGGTGTCAGCCACTATCACTCGGGAAATTATGGCTGTAATGCGTTGTTTGTCAACGACGGTGGCGTCCCTCCAGCGCGAGCCTCAGGGGCAGGTCTCGAGCGGCGCGCCCGCCTCCAACCAGGCGGCCAGCTCACGCAGGTCACCCGGTGACAGGGGGGGGCTCGCGCCGTCCGACCCAGGAGGCGGCATCGGTGCGCCCTGCACGAACCAGTCGCGGAGCCGCTCGCGCTCCGCGGAGGCCAGCGGCTCGGCGCAGCCGCCGGGCGGGGCGCCTTCGCTCACGGGGACTTGGTACGGGCTGACGCAGCCCGAGCGCTGGAGCTGCTCATCACCGATGAGGAGCTTGTAGAGGAGGTAGCTGTTCTCCGGGTGACCAGCGTCCAAGAGCGGCATTTGGATCCCGAACCGCGAGGGGGCCCTCAGCGGTGTGGTGCTCGAGGCGCCGCGCTGGGTCTGGTGCGCCACCCGCCCGAGGCTCTGGGGGAGCGCGCCAGGGACGAGCGAGAGGCCCAGGCTGGCCTCGGGGCCCTCACCGTGGCACCCGGCCATCGCGCAGTGCTGCACGAAGCGCTCCTGCCACGGCTGGCAGGTGGGGGGCGGCGGGCTGCTCCTCCCCGCCATCACCGCCGCCGTCCGAAACTCGAGCACTGGAGGTACCTCCCCCTCCCCCGCGTACGCGGCGCCGTCGAAGGCGCGGAGCCCGCTGTCGGCCTCCTCGAGCGGGATCAGCAGCTCGAGGCGGTAGAGCGTCTGGGGTGCGAGCGGGCTGGCGGGCGTCAAGCTCAGCACGCGCTCGACGAGATCCCAGCGCGGGATGAGGAACACCGCGGGGCCGCCGCCACTGCTCAGGAGGAAGGACTGCCGCACCGCGCTCGAGGGCAGCAGCAGACGATCGAAGCGCAGCTCGAGGGAGGCGTCCCTCGGGACGCCGCAGTCGCGGGCCGCGGGCTCGCAGCTCAGGCCCGCCCCCGGGGCAGGGTAGCTCGCGAGCAGCCGTGGCGCTGGTCCGCGGTCGTGCGGCGGAGCGCCTTGGTCGCAGCCGCTGGCCAGGGAACACCCGAGGCCGATCAGCCCCAGGCTCAGCTGTCCGCGTAGGTGGCGAGCTCGTCCTCGACGACCTCGGCCGTGATCCCCGTTTGTAGGTGCTCGCGGAGGCAGTCCGCCAGGGTGATGAGCAGGTCGTCCACGCCCTTCTCCTCGATGATCTTCGAGAGGAGGGTGCGCGCCGCCGGGCTCTCGTCCTCTCGCAGGTGCTCGCGGACTTTCTCCATGGAGATGTCCCCCTGGAAATCCAGGTAGAGGTTTTCTAGCAGATAGCGCACCAACTCCTTCACCAACTGCCTCCTTGCGAGCGGGCTGTTGGTCATAGCCGCCCGGTCTCAGTCGGCGCAAGCGCTTAGCTAGGCCAAGTGTCGAATTCATGGCGGCCTCAGCGGCACTCCTCGAGCGCTGGGTCCGCCGGATCGTGGCAGACGAGGCAGGGACGAGCGTTGCCGCGCAGCGCTGCCCGGCAGCGGTCACGGAAGCCGAGCGGGTGGGGGCTCACCACGCCGCCCATCCCGGTGGGGCCCACCAGGCCGCCTCCGCGGACGGCGGTGGCGTGGCAGCTCGTGCAGTCCTTCTCGACGTGGCAGCTCACGCAGGCCGCGAGCTGACGCTGCGCCTCCCAGCCATGGTGCTCCCGAGTGCGGGGCCCCTCCGTCCAGACCCGCCGGGGAGGATGGAAGCGGCCCCGCTCCCGGAAGGTGCCGTAGGGTCCGCTCAGGGTCACCCCGGCGCGCTGGTGGCACCCGAGGCAGAAGCTCTGCTCACGGTGGCAGCTCGAGCAGCGCGCGTCCTGGCGGGCGGCGACGGCGTGGAGGTTGAGCCAGTCGTTGGGGTGCTGGCGGCGCGGGCGGACGCGGCCATCGTGACAATCCGTACAGTATCGCTCGGAGTGGCAGCTCGCGCAGAGCTGGCTGTCGGCGCCCGCCACCGCTTTGTGTCGCTCGCCCCAGTCCGCTGAGTGATCGGCGCCGTGGAGCCAGCGTGGCGGCTTGAGCTCGCCGCTCGGGAAGCTCACCTGGAGCGTGCCCTGCCGGGTCTGGAGATGACAGGTGCTGCAGGCGCCCGCCGCGTCGCCCCGCGAGGCCTCGGGGGCGTCGTGGCAGCTCAGGCAGCCGCTCATGCGAGGCAGCTGGTCGCGCGTCGCGAGCTCGAGCGCGGCGACGTTGCCGTGACATTGCTGGCAGCCGATGTTGCGGTCCCGGTGCTTCTTGTGGGAAAATTTCAGGTTTGGCGCGGGGACGCGCTGGCGCGCGACGCGGTGGCCGTCGCCCTCGCGCCACCCGAGGTGACAGTAGCCGCACTGGGCGAGGAGGCTCGTCGAGCTGGCGCGCACCGCGGACGGGCGCCGGTGATCGGTCCCGTGGCAGGCGTCACAGCGCGTCCCAGGGGGCAGCAGGGAGTCACGGCTCCGCTGGCTGGTGGCCGCGCCCGCGTGACACGTGAGGCACGACGCCCCGAGCTCCGTGACGTGCCGCCGGTGGTTGAACCGCACGGTGAGCTGCTGCGCCGGGAAGATGACGGGGCTCGGCCCACCGTCACCGGGTCGAGCGCCGGGCGGTCGCAGCGCCCGAGGAGTCTCCGCCTGCCCGCCGAGTGGTTGGAGGCCACGGAGCGGGCGCCCCGAGTAGCCGGGCTGGCTCGTGAGGGGGAGCTCGGCGGGGCTGGGCTCCCTGGAGGCGGTGGGCTCCGCCGAGGCTCGTGGCGCTGGGGCGGCTGCCGAGCGGCTGGGCTCCGCGAGCCACGCCAGGACGAGCCCGAGCGCGCAGGCGAGCCACAGCCAGCCTGCTCTCATGGCGCCACCGCGACGTCGAGGGTGGCGAGCAGGCGGTAGCGCTGCCCGACGAGGCGGTTGGTCGCGTGCTCCCAGGCGAGCCCGAGGCGCGTCTTGGTGAGCGGTGAGTAGCCGCCGCCGAGGACATAGGCGAAGCCGGTCACGTCGCGACCCTCGCGGAGCGCATCCGACCAGTCGTAGAGGGACAGGACACCGGTGGCGTCGTAGAGTCCAGCCTGGAAGCGCTGCTGGAGCGTGAGATCCCCTCCGTAGCGGTGCCCGCGCTGTCCAGCCTCGGCGCTGGTGCGGAGGCCGAGGCTCCCCGCCGCCCAGCGCCGTCGCCCCTCGGCGCTCCCCAGCACGTCGAACAGGCTCCCGCCCGCCGGGGCCTCGCGGCTCGCCGTCCCGTCGTCGGTGACGTAGCGGCGCAGGCCCGAGCGCAGCAGCAGCTCATGCCGGTCATCCAAGCGTGCCTCGAGGCGTGAGGCGAGCGTCGAGCTGCCTTGGTGCGAGAAGAAGTTCCAGATGGAGTCCGCGTCGAACACGGGCAGGACGTAGTCGTAGCTGGCCCCGAGGCTCAGCCGCTCCGTGAGGAAGGCGTCGAGCTGGGCGGAGGCGTCCGCGAGCCGCTGGGTGTAGAGATCCCACACGGCGTTGGCGTCGACGGCGCCCAGCCGCGCCCAGCGACTCCCTGCAGAGAGGCCCACGCGCTCACTCGACACGCGCGCTCCGCCGAGCTTCGAGAAGCCCCCGCCGAGATCGGGGTACTGGCTGAGGTAGACGACGTCTCGGTTCCAGACCTTGCGGTAGCTGGCGCGAGCTTGGACGTGATGGAGCCCGGTGGTGGCGATGGCCGCGCCCCACGCGGGCGCGAGGCGCCGCTCCTCGAGCAGGCTCGGGTAGCTCCCGGCCTCGAGACCGGCCCGGCTCCCTCGCCACACCCCATCGGACTCGAAGCGCTGCGTGCTCAGCAGCATGGCGGAGCGCTGCTCCCACCCCGCGTAGAGCTCCGTCGCCACGTAGGCCGGGGTCCCGAGCTTCAGCAGGGCGCCGTCGAAGCTCCACCAGCCGATGGGGTCGACCACGTACTGTCGCCCCAGCCGAAAGCCCAGCCAGCCACCCAGGTAGCGCTCCCCTTCGAGGTAAGCGGTCATCACGTCGAGCGGCGCCTGCGCCAGCCCCGGGACGTAGCGATCGTCTCGGCGAGGATCGCGCTCCTCGGGCTCTTGCCCGAGATCTGCGTCGATGCGGAGCCTGGCCTTGAAGCTCAAGGAGGGGTCGCTGGGCCGCCGCATCGGCGTCAGGTCGAAGACGTCGAGCCCCAGGGTGCTGACGTAGCGTTGGCGCCGCAGCGGCCGACCGTCGAAGGGGCGGGTGAGCGAGTACCACTGGGCCGAAGCGCTGGCGTCCACGGTGGCCTCCACACCCCGTGCCAGCGTCGGGCCGAGGCAGAGCAGCCCCAGCGTGCGCGGCAGCCAGCAACGTCTCGTTCGGCGCACCGTGCCGAGCAGTATCGCCGCCTGCGCCCGACATCGTCAAACGACGGTGTGGGGCCGTTGGTAGGGCCGCGCCGCGCCGCTCAGGAGGCGGGGAACCAGAGCGTGTAGAGGTAGAGCAGGGGGCCCACCACGAGCAGGGCGTCGACGCGGTCGAGGATGCCGCCGTGCCCCGGCACGAGGGAGCCGCTGTCTTTGATCCCCGTGGAGCGCTTCAGCAGCGACTCCACGAGATCGCCGAGCTGCCCGAGCGCTCCGCAGAGTAGCGCCAGCACCAGCCCGTGGACGAGGTCGAGCCGAGGGAGAAACCAGAAGTGGGCGAGCAGCGCTCCCAGCAGCGCCCCCACCAGCGCCCCCACGAAGCCGGCGCGCGTCTTCTTGGGGCTGACGGCCTCATAGAGCTTGGTCTTGCCGAGGAAGCGGCCGAAGAAGTAGCCCCCCGTGTCCGCCAGCCACGCGAACATGAGCGCCAGCAAGACGAAGCCGGGGCCGTCCGCGCCTTGATCACGGTGCAAGAGCGCTAGGCTCGTGAGCAGGCCCACGTAGAGCGGCCCCGCGACGCCCGTCATGATGCGCAGCCCCGCCGTCGGGATCTCACCGAGGCGCCAGAGCGGGATGAGCAGCCCGGAGATGGGCACCAGCGCCAGCACGCTGAGCAGCACGCGCGGCTCGGCGCTGCCGAAGTAGAGCGCGAGGCAGACGCTGACGGAGCTGAGGACGCCGAGCCACTGCGCCAGGCGGTCGCGTGGGTGGGTCATCCCGAACAGCTCCAAGGCCGCGAGCGCGGTGGCCAAGGCCACGATCCCGAGCCACAGCCAGCTGGGCCCCAGGAAGAGCGCGAGCAGCAGGAGCGGGGCGACCAAGATCGCCGTCAAGAAGCGGGTCAGGAGGTTGCTCTTGGGCACTGACCGGGCTTCGCTAACAGGCACGCGCAGCCGTCACAAGGGACACGCGCGCCCGGGACTTGCCCGGCGGAGCCGGTCCGAGTACTGCGCGGGAGGTCTAGGATGGTCGCGCCCCGTGAATTCCTGCGGTCGAGGCTGCGCTGGGCTGGCTGCGCCGGGGCGCTGGGGCTCGGTGTCACCCTGGCGTCGCCGGCGCCTCCCGAGCCCACCGTGGCTGGGCTTGCGGGGGCGCTCGGCGCCGAGGCCGGGGTCGTCGTCGAGCCGAGGGACGTCGCCTGGGAGCCGAGCGGTGGCCTGCTCGAGGAGCTGCTCTACGGTCGGAGGCTGCTCTTTCTCGGAGCGCCGGCGCGCGGGGCCCCCCGCGACGTCTTTCGCGCGGCGGTGCGGGTCTCGCGGGACGGCAAGCCGCTGTCCGTCCACGCCCTCCGGAATTTGACCGCGACCCCGCTCGGGGACGACGCAGGGCTGCACGTGCGGGGGGCTCGCGCCACCTTCGCGACGGTGGCCTTCGGCAAGGTGCAGGCCATCTCCGTCCTCGAGCTCGCGGGCCCGCGCGAGCAGGACTTGCCTCCAGGGCGACTCCATCGCCTCCTGCATGCCGTCACGGCGTTCCAGGAGACCGCGAGCTTCCGCGGCATCGGGCGCACCGACATCGTGCTGGACGTCCCGGCGCCGCGCGCCCGCCTGAAGCTGGCCGCGGAGCAGCTCAGCGTCGAGCTGGGAGCGAGCGAGCGCTCCTTCGCGTATGACTTCGAGCGTCGGGAGGCGCTCGGCGCGAGCGGCGCCAAGGCCTATGGGGCGCGCGTGATCCCGCAGCGCGTGGCGGCCAAGCCGCTCATCTTGTGGGCGGTCGACACCGTGCGCGCGGAGGTGGGCCCCGAGCCCATCGCGTGGCTGGAAGATCAGGTGTTCGGGGCGCGGGACGTGGTCAAGCGCACGACCTATTCGGCCTTCGCCTCCAAAGAGGAGACGCAGCTCAAGGCCAACACGGAGCAGGTCGTGGCGGAGCCGGTGGCGCTCGACCCGCGGGAGCTCCACGCAGGGGCCGAGACTTGGCCGCCCCCGCCCATCCCGTCGCTGTGGCAAGAGCCCAAGCCGGGCGAGGGCGAGTGGGAGCCCGTCGATCTGCCGTGGCTCAAGCCCATGCCGGGCACGAAGCCCGGAGAGCGGCGCCCCGCCTACTTCCAGCAAACGAAGATCAGGCCCGATCCGAAGCGCCCCTACGCGGAGCTGCTGCTCATCGCGATGGACATGCGGCAGCTCGAGCTCGGGATGCAGGCCGGCTTTGAAGATCCGAAGCCCTTGACCGGGCCGCCGGGCTCGGGGCGGCTCCCCAAGGACGAGGAGGTGACCCGGCGCATCGTGGGGACGTTCAACGGCGCCTTCAAGACGACGCACGGCTCGTACGGGATGATGGCGGAGGGGCGGGTGCTGCTGCCGCCCGTCCCGGGGGCGGCCACGGTCGTCGTCACGCAGCGGGGCGACGTGGGCTTGGGGAGCTGGCCCAGCGCCGAGACCATCCCGCCGGACATCATCGCCTTCCGGCAGAACCTCGACCCCTTGGTGGAGGATGGCGTCGCGAACCCCACGGGCAGAAACATCTGGGGCTGGCAGCTCAACGGCACCAGCGTCATGACGGAGCGCACCGCGCTCTGCGTCACGCGCGCCGGGCATCTCTACTACGCGTGGGGCAAGGAGATCGACGGTCCCACCTTGGGGCAGGCGCTACGCCAGGCGGGCTGCAGCTACGGCATGCACCTCGACATGAACCCGAAGCACTGTGGCTTCGTCTACACGGACATCGCGAGCCTGGCGAAGAAGGAATTCAACCTCCAGCGCGCCGATCAGGGGATGGACATCAACGTCGACAAGTTCGTGCGCTGGTCCCCCAAGGACTTCTTCTACGTCATGGTGCGCGACGCGACCCCACGGGATCCTTCCGGGATCCGCTGGCAACCGGAGGCCGCCATGCAGCCGGCGCCGCCGTGGCTCCCGGCGATCTACGAGGGCTCGCTGAGCGTCGGTGGGCTGGTGCTCCGGCTCTTGAGCGTGGAGCCCGGCCGCGTGAGCTGGAGGGTGCGCGCAGGCACGCTGGAGCCCAATTCGGTCGGGGCGGCGCCCAAGGTGCTGGAGCTCAGCGGTGATGAGCGCTTCCGCGCGCTGGCCGCCGTCGGCTTGGGGCACACGACGGACGCGCTGCGCTTGGGGCTCGCCTTCGGTCCGAAGGCCTCGCTCCCGCTCGGAGCAGGCCACGCCAGCCTCGTCGCGCGTCGAGACGGCAGGCTCGAGGTGCTCCCCAGCGGTCCGCCCCGAGCGCTCGAGCCAGGGGACTCGCTGGCGCAGCTCCCCCTGCTCGCCGATGGGCAGCAGCTCCTCCCGAGGGCGCTCGAGCATGGCCCCATGCGCCAGCGCGGCGCGCTCTGCGTCACGGACGCTGGGCGGGTGCTCATCGCCACCGCCGCGCACGACAGCAGCGATCCGCTCGCCAGCGCCCTCCTCCGGATCGGTTGTCGGCGGGTGGTCGAGCTCGACCGAGGCTCCCGTCACCCGGCGTTCCTGCATCGCGCTGGCGGCCCCACCCCGCCGCTGGCCCGCTATGAGACGAGCGTGCTCTACGCGCTGGCGGAGCCCATGATGCCCCACGCCTTCCGATGGCACCCGGGCACCACCTCCAGCGTCCCGACGCTCTACGACTACCGTGGGCCGGGGGCGCGGCGCGTCCCTGCTCCCGCGCCGGCCGAGAGCGCGGTCAGGCCCTCGCCGGGGGCGCCCTGAGCACCTGCCGCGCCGCCTCCAGCGCGCTGGCTTCAGTCCTTGGGGGTGCCCGCGGCCGTGGCGCTCGCGGTGACGGCGGCCTGCTCGGACGGGCCGTCGTCGTCGTTCGACTCCTCCTCGGCCGAGGGGGCGCTGACGCGTCGTACGGCGGGGCCCGGATCCCGGCCACCGCGGGTGGCGTAGCGGGGCGCTTCCCCCGGGCCCGCGAAGTCCACCCAGTACGCGGAGCCCTCGCGGACATCCATATGGATGAACGACGAGTTCGGGTAATACCCCACCCCAACCCCGGCGAAGCGCCGGACGTAGTCCCGGAGCACCTCGTTCGGCACCCCGATAACCGCGAAATCAATGGCTCTTCCGAGGTTGTGGCGTGAGTGCGGGGTGAACTGGACGGGGGACCGGGGTCGAAAGCCGCTGACAATCCTCAGCGGCCGGCCTCCGAAGTAGTCGCTCACCTGCACGAGGAGCTTCAGCAGGCGCGCGTCCATCTCGTGCTCTTGACCGGTGCGCCACGAGGCGAACACGCGGCTGAGACCCTTCCGCGCGCGCGCCGTGAGGCGCCCTCGACGGTCGAAGACGTAGCCCGTGTAGTGATCGGTGGTGCTCGTCAGATCCACGAAGCCCCGGCGCTTGGGCAGGCGCCTGAACGACTCCGGCTTCGAGGGGCCGGCAGCGCCCTTGTTGGAGGCCGGGAGAGTGGCAGGTCGCGCTGTCGCCCTGGCGGCGGGCTTCCCTTCCGCTTCTGCCCGTGGCTTACTGTCCTCGGGCGCCTTCTTCGTGGCGGGGGACGGCGCGGGGAGCGCCGGCGGTGGGGGCGCGCCCGGGGCTGGGATGACGAGCCGCTGCCCGGGCCGCAGGATGTCCCGCCGCGTCAGGCGATTGGCGACGAGCAGCTCATCGACGGAGATTTGATAGCGCTTGGCCACCATGCCCGCCGTCTGCCCCGGGTACACCACGTGCGTGGTGGTCCGGCGCTGCTTGGTGGACTGCGCCGCGGCGCCGGCGACCGACGGTGCCAACCCGAGGCCCAAGAGCGTGAGCGCGACGCCAGCGCCGCGCAGGAGCCGGTGGCTCGCGGGGGGCGGGGCGGGGCGATACGGGGGCGGGGACATCGAGAGGTGGGCGCTCAGGGTCTTGGCGTAGCGTGCTCAGCGCGATTCGTCGAGCGGAGAGTCCGGTACGGCGCCGCGCCGAGGCGGCATCGCCGCCGGTTTCTTGGCGGACGAGGCGCCACAATGTCAATGTTTCGTCGGGATAATCATTCCCGCGCGTCGAGGAAACATGGGCGAAGGAAAAAACCTGGTCGGTGTCGACATCGGCGCAAGCTCCATCAAAGTCTGCCAGCTACGGGAGGGACGCCGAGGCTACGGGCTCATCCGAGCAGGGTACGTCCCGCTGGCGCCCCAGGCGTTCATGGACGGCCGGATCGCCGATCGGGGGCTCGTCATCGAGGCGCTCGGGCGGGTCTTCCAAGACGCCAAGATCCGACAGAAGGACGTCGCCATCGGGGTCTCCGGCCAGAACGTCATCATCCGCAAGATCACCGTGCCCTTGATGACCGCTGAAGAGCTGCGCGAGCAGATCCGCTGGGAAGCGGAGCAGCACATCCCCTTCGACATCAAGGAGGTGGAGATCGACTACCAGGTGCTCCGCCGTCGCCCGGAGGCCAGCCAGATGGACTTGCTCCTGGTGGCGGCCAAGCGCGATCAGATCGCCGAGTACGCGCAGCTCGTGCGAGACGCCAGGCTGCGCCCCCTCGTGTGTGACATCGTGGCCTTCACGCTCCAAAACGGTGTCGAGATGTCCCGCGGGCTGCCGGCGGACCAGACCATCGCGGTGCTCAACGTCGGGGCCACCCTGGCGTCGCTGAACATCGTGGCAGGAGGCATCAGCGCCTTCACCCGTGACATCGCGAGCGGCGGCAACGTCATCACCGAAGAGGTCATGAAGCAGCTGAACGTGCCGTTCGACCAAGCCGAAGCCTACAAGTGCGGCGGCGGTGACGCAGGCATGGTGCCGGCGCAGGCCCTGCAGATCATCGAGGCGGTGACGGACTCGATCGCGGCCGAGATCCAGCGGTCCATCGACTTTTTCATGGCCACCAGCGGAGAGAACGGCATCCGTCAAATCTACGTGACGGGCGGCTCGGCCAACCTGACGCAGCTGGGGCAAGCCATCCAGCGGCGCTCGCGGGTCCCGGTGGAGCTCTGGTCGCCCTTCGAGCGCGTGGGGGTGGAGGCGCGTGAGGTCGATCAAGGCATGCTCGCCATGCGCGCGCCGCAGTTCGCGGTCGCCCTGGGGCTCGGCCTGCGCAAGGACAAGGAGAGCCGCGCGTGATTCGCATCAACCTACTGCCCCAGGGGCGCCGGGCGGAGAAGCCACAAGGCAGCCAGCTCTGGCTCCTGGTCACGCTGCTGCTGTTCCTCTTCGAGGTGGGCGGCTTGTTCTTCTTCCACTCCATGATGAACGAGCGCTTGGCGGAGCAGACTCGCATCAACAGCGAGCTGACGGCGCAGATCGACCGCTCCACCAGCGCGGTGGCGAACCACGGCGAGGTGAAGGCGAAGCTCGCCGCGCTGCGCGCCCGTGAGGACGCCATCGGGAAGCTCCTGTCCGCGCGCACGGGCCCCACCGCCATCTTGCTCGAGCTCGCGCGGATCACCACCACCGGCAAGGGCCCGACCGTGGATCCGGATCGCTTGGCGCTCCTGAAGCGAGAGAACCCGCTCGCGGTGTTCAACCCCGGCTGGGACGCGCGGAGGCTCTGGCTCACCAGCTTCATCGAGCAGGCCCGCAACGTGCGGCTGACGGGCCTGGCGCGAGACGGCGAGGACGTCAGCGAGCTGGCGCGCCGGCTCTCCCTCTCGAACCTCTACTATGACGTGAAGCTGCTGCCGGCGGTCAAGGAACGCGATGGCAAGAGCGGCATAGAGTTCGTACGCTTCTCCCTCGAAGCCAAGGTCCGGTACTGAAATGGCCGACTCCAGTTTGTCCAGGTTGCCGGGCGTCGTCAAAGCGGGGATCGGCCTCGGGCTGCTCGCGCTGGTGGCGGTAGCGTACTTCGTGGTCTTCTACGGAGACGTCGCCAGCCGCATCAATTCGGCCCGTACCCAGGCGGAGGCGCTGCGTCAGCAGCTCGACGAGGCGCGCCGCAACGAGCTGAGCTACCAGAAAGATCTCGCGGAGCTCGCGGAGCGAGAACAGAAGCAACGCGAGCTCAACAAGGTGCTGCCCACGAGCTCGGAGTATCCCGCCTTCCTCAGCTCCATCCAGAGCGTGGCCAACGTGAGCGGCGTCAACCTCAGCGGCTGGAACCCACAGGAAGAGGTGGTGGAGGCCTACTACGCGCGCGTGCCCATGAAGCTGAGCTTCAGCGGGAAGTTCCACCAGGTCGCCAAGTTCTTCTTTGGGGTCAGCCAGCTCGATCGGATCATCAACATGGAGAACATCACCATCAAGGAGGCCATCCAGTCGGGGGAGGAGGTCGTCATCAAGGTGGAGGCGCTCGCGACGGCGTTCCGTGGCTTGCCGGACGCCGGGGTCGACCGCCGCGCCGCTGGGCAGGAGAAGGCGCCATGAGGCGGCTGGAGGCCGTCGTCGCCGTGGTCGCCGTCCTCGGCGCGGTGACGGCTTGCGAGGACGAGGTGGTCATGGACACGGGGTCCGGCGGCCCTGCGGCGGCCTCGGCGGAGGTGGCGGCCAGCGCCTCGGCGGCGCCCGCGGCCGTCCCCCCTCAGGTGTTCTCCGAGTCGGACTTCGGGGAGAGCGACCAGAGCCGAGATCCCTTCCGTTCCTTCGCGGGGATCTTCGCGGAGGAGGCCAAGGACAAAGTACGCTCTCAACGAGAGGTGCTCCTCGACCAGTACAGCCTCGACGAGCTCAAGCTCGTCGGCATCGTCACGGGCATCAGCCCGGCCGTCGCCATGCTGGTGGACCCTACGGGCAAGGGGCACATGGTCCGCCGTGGGCAGTTCGTGGGGCGCGCGGAGGTGGTCCAGAGCAGCACCAGCGCCGGCACCTCCTACGAGCTCAATTGGCGAGTGGACCAGGTCCGGGACGGGGACATCGTGATGATTCGGGAGGATCCGGCCAACCCGGACGTCCCGCCCGCCACGAAGGTCATCCCGCTCCGGCCGGACGGGGACGCGCCGGCGAGCGGGTAATTTGTGGCGACGGCAGGTCTCCGAGTACGCTAAGGGTCTCGACCCGGACCCTCTAGGGTGTCCTGGAGAGGCGGCGACTGGCATGACGATCGGAGCTCGAACATGAGGTGGTGCTCGACCATGGTGACACCGGCGAAGCCGGGGCTGCGCAGGCGCCTGCGTGGGCCCCTTGCCGCTTCATTGCTCGTCGCCTGGGTCGGCGCCGCGCCTCACCCCGCCTCGGCGGCGCCAGCGCCCCGGCACGCCACGGAGCTGATGGTCGCCCCGCAAGGGGACGCCGGCGGCGCGTCGGTGCGGGTAGAGTTCACGCTGACCCCCACGTACACCGCCCGCCTCGAGCGCGCCGGGCGGCGGCTCATCGTCGACGTCCCCGCGTCCAGCGTGAAGGGCGCCCCCAGCGCCGTCACCCGCAAGACCGGCGTCGTGGGCGGGGTGATGCTGCAGAGCTTTGGTGAGGGCGCCAAGGCCGTCACGCGGCTCATCGTGACGTTGGCGGAGGACGCCAGCTACGCCGTGCGCGCCGAAGGCAACGCGCTGCTCGTCACGCTCACCCCCAAGGTGGCGGCCAGCGGCCAGGGCGGCGCGGCGGCGGCGGCTCCCGCCGCGGGCTCGGAGCAGGGCACCTCAGCCGTGACCGGCGTCCGCTTCGATGGCGCGGGGGCCGAGCAGCGCATCGTGCTCGACGTCACCGGCGCCGCTCGCCCGCGGATCACGCGGCGCGGCAGCAGCGCCACCACCGGGGCCATCGTCACGTCCAGCCTCAGCATCCCGGGGGCCCGACTCCCCCAGCAGCTCGAGCGGACGCTCGACGTCTCGGCCTTCGGTGGAGGGGTGCAGCGGGTCTCCAGCTACGCCACGGCAGACGCCGTCCTGGTGGAGGTGGAGCACAGCGCAGACGTCACGGGTCAGCTCCAGCTCCAAGGGTCGAGCTGGGTGTGGGGCTTCGGCAAGCCGAGCGCGTCGAGCTCCGGGGTCGCGCGGGACGGCGGCGTCGCCCGCAAGACGCGGACCGTCAACGTCGAGCAGCAGCCGGTCGGCGTGCCGCTCGTGGAGGATGGCTACGGGGCAGGGGTGCCCGTGGAGCAGACGCTCGAGGCCGAGCAGGCGGGGGCCTTCAGCGCTCCCCTCGCCGGCCAGGTGCGCCGCGCCTTCACGGGCCGCCGCATCGACTTGGACCTCAAGGACGCAGACATCCACAACGTCTTGCGGCTGCTCGCCGACGTCGGGCGCGTCAACATCGTGACGGCGGACAACGTCAGCGGCGCGGTCACCATCCGGATGCGCAACGTCCCGTGGGATCAAGCGCTCGACGTGGTGCTGCAGGCCAAGGGGCTCGGCATGGTGCGCGCGGGCAACATGATCCGCGTCGCGCCGCTGGCGGAGCTGGAGAAGGAGCGCGAGATGGCGATCGCGCGTCGCAAGCAAGAGCTGCAGCTGGCGCCGCTCGAGACGCGGCTCATCCCGGTCAGCTACGCGGAGGCGGCGGCCATCCAAGCGCGCGCGAAGGACATGCTCTCCGAGCGTGGGAGCATCGCCGTGGACGAGCGGACGAACGTGCTCATCGTCCGGGACGTCGCCGGCAACCTGGATCAGATCGAGGAGCTGACGCGCTCGCTCGACACGCAGACCCCTCAGGTCCTCGTCGAGGCGCGGATCGTCGAGGCGACGAGCCGCTACCTGCGGGACGTGGGCATCCAGTGGGGCGGCGACAGCAGCTTCAGCGCGGCCACCGGCAACCCCACGGGGCTAGCGTTCCCGAACCGCGTCGGTATCGTCGGCGGCGGCAGCGACTCCAACACGCCGACCGCTGGCTTGAGCCCCTTCCAGACGCAGGTACAAAACCCCAATTTTGCGGTCAACCTCCCGGCGGCCGTGGGGACGGGGCAAGGCGGCGCGCTCGGGCTCTCGTTCGGCTCCATCGACAACAACATCAACCTCGCGGTGCGGCTCTCCGCCGCGGAGTCGAGCGGCATGCTGCGGATCTTGTCGAGCCCGCGCATCCTCACGCTCGACAACCGTGAGGCGCGGATCTCCCAGGGAACGCTCATCCCGTTCTCGCAGGTGAGCGCCCAGGGCGTGCAGACCACCTTCCAAGAGGCCAAGCTGCAGCTGCTGGTGCGCCCGCACGTCACCGCCGACGGCAGCGTCGCCATGCACGTGAAGATCAACCGCGACGAGCCGGACTTCAACCAGACCTCGGCGCGGGGCGATCCCACCATCCTCAAGCGCGAAGCGGAGACGGATCTGCTCGTGATGGACGGACACACCGCGGTCATCGGCGGGATCTACACCCGCAACAGCGGGCGCAACCTGGACCAGGTGCCCTTCTTCGGGGACATCCCGCTCATCGGGCTGCTCTTTCAGCGGCGCCGCGCCAGCGACGTCCGTGGGGAGCTCGTCATCTTCCTCACTCCGCGCATCGTCAACCGCGCCGAGGCGCTCGGGCGCTGAGCCAGAGAGGCCCACCCCGGCGCCAGCGTGGCTCCGGGGTGGCGCGCGCGGCGGCTCTCCCAGGGGCCCTCAACCCAGCGTGAAATCTTCTGGCGCCCTCAGGGCAGCCTCGATGATCCCGGGGATCTGCGCGGGCGCGGCCCCGCGCCAGAAGACGTGCCAGCGGCCGTCGCGCTGCAGGCCGTGGCACAGCTTGGCGTACCAGGGGCTGATGGGGTTGTCGGCGCGGGTCCGCCAATAGAAGGTGGGGCACTCTCGGCAGAGGCGCTGCCACAGGTCGTGCCCCATCCCCTCGCCTTGGGCGATGGGGCCGACCGCGAACTTCGAGAGGTAGGGCAAGGGGAGGCTGCCCGGCAGCACGATGGCGGCGCCCCGATAGTCTCGCTCGAGCAGGACCGTCCGCGGCGGCTGCTCGAAGAAGTGCGGCGTCAGGCGGCGGCCGAAGCTGCTGTCGATGAGCGCCCGGAGGCGCGCGAGATCCACGCCGTCGTAGCTGGCGTGCTGTTCTATGTCCGTCCCCTCCTTGATGAGGGTGCCGGCGCCGCGCACCGTGAACAGCTCCTTGAGCAGATCGAAGGGGGAGGTGACGTTGACGACCAGTCGCCGGTCGTGGGCCGCCGCCAGCATCCCGCTCACGGCCTCGAGCAGCACCTGATCTTGACGTGGGACGCGGCGGGGTTGCAGCAGCAGCGGCGCGTCGCTCCGGAGGCTCACGACGCTGAGCGTCCCGCTCGCGTCCAGCTTGCTCGCTGGAAAGTCGAGCGGTCCGCGCGGCGTGCTGCTCCGCAGTCGCAGCGCACCCCGTCGGCGCAGCAGCACGACCTTGCGCGACCCGACCTCCGAGGCGAGCTGCCCCAGGAAGCGAAAGCGCGCGGCGACGCCGGCGTGGCTCCCCGTGGTGAACCCGACCACGGGCTGGAGGTCGTCACGCAGCGCTCGACGCAAGCTGGCCGCGAGGTTGGGGGTCTCGCTGTCGAGCAGCACCGGCTCGATGCCGCTCGCGCGGAGGCGCCGGCTCAGCCGCGCGGCGCCGTCGCTCGCCTGCGACGGGTCGAAGAGCCCGACGAACAGCGGCGTGCGAAGGCCGAGCTGCGCGAGGAAGCCGAGCTGCTCCACCAGCGCTCCTACCGCCAAGCGTAGGACCGAAGACTCGGCGGCCGTGAGGGCGAAGCTCTCCCTGGGCAGCGTGCGGAAGAGCTGCAGGTACAGATCCGCCTCGGCGCGATGCCCCACGCTGTCCAAGAAGGTGAGCAGCGTCTCGGCGGCAGGGGGAAACTCTTGGGGCGGGACCACCAGCGTGAGGGCGGACCCTGCCAGGCGCGCCTCGGGCGCGCAAGACCCCCGCGCGCCTCGCGAGGGGTGCATGTCGCCGAGCGGCGGCCTAAGCTCACGGGACCATGTTGGTCGGGCTGGTCACGCCGCCGGGGATTCTCGGAGACTTCGTCGGGCGAACGCTCGAGCCCGCAGGGCATGAGCTGTGCGTGGCGGTCGCGCTGCAGCCTCTCCTGGACCAGGCACCCCGCGTCCCGGACGTGGTGCTGTTCGCCCCCTGGGTGGACGGTGGCACGGCGATGGACGCCTTGGCGCGCGCGGACGCCGCAGGGCACGCCCCGCCGCGCAGCGTGTACCTGGGGCTCAACGGGGCCGGCTGCGAGCAGGCGCGCCGCGGCGGCTTTCACGCCGCCCTGACCCTACCCTTCCAAGCGCGAGAGCTGCTCGAGGTCGTCGAGAACAGCGCCCACCCTCGGCTGACCGTGCTCTTGGCCGACGACAGTGAGCTCATCCATCGACACACCGTGCCCTTGCTGCGAGGGGCGGGCTATGAGGTGCTCGAGGCGTGGGACGGAGAGCAGGCGCTGGCGCTGCTGCGGCAGCAGCGGCCGGAGCTGCTGCTCTCCGACGTGGAGATGCCCAGGCTGAACGGCTACGAGCTCTGCCGAGCCGTCAAGTCCGACCCGGAGCTGGCCGGCACCCCCGTCGTGATGTGCTCGTCCCTGGGAGAGGCGGCGGACCTCGAGCGAGGCTTCGACGCGGGCGCGGACGAGTATCTCGTCAAGCCGGTCGTGCCGGAGGAGCTCATCAGCCGCCTGCACGCGCTCTTGGCGACGCGGCTCATCGCCACGCGGGAGCGGGTCCTGGTCGTGGACGACTCCGCCGCCATCCGGCACCTGGTCGCGGATTGCCTCCGGCGACAGGGATTCGTCGTCTCCACCGCGGTCGATGGCAAGGACGGGCTCGCCAAGGCCGTCGCGGAGCCGCCGGAGCTCGTGCTCACGGACTACGACATGCCGCAGATGAACGGCTTCGAGCTCGTGCTGGCGCTCCGGCGGGATCTGCGCACCCGGGACATCCCCATCGTGATGCTCACCGCGCGAGACACCGAGCGTGACCAAGCCAAGATGCGCGCGGCGCGCCTCACGAGCTACCTGGTCAAGCCCTTCAGTACGGACAAGTGCATCGCCCTCGTGGAGCGGGTGCTCGCGGAGCACCGGCTAGCCCGGTACAAGGAGGCGTCGCGGCTCTACATCAGCGAGGGGACCGTGAAGGCGGCCGAGCAGCTCTCGCTCCAGGGGTCGCTGGAGGCGGCTCGGGCGCGGGAGGTCGACGCCACGCTGTTGTTCAGCGATTTGTCGGGCTTCACCAACATGAGCGCGCAGATGTCGCCGGCAGAGGTGGTGGAGATCCTCAACGGCGCCTTCGACGCGCTCTGCGTGGTCATCAAGGAGCAGGGGGGCGACATCGACAAGTTCATCGGGGACGCCATCATGGCGGTGTTCGAAGATCGGCCGGAGCACGAGGAGCCCCACGCGCTGCGCGCCGCGCGCGCGGCGTGGGGAATGCAGCGTGCCCTGGAGGCGTACAACGAGGGGCGACAGCAACGGCTCGCCATGCGCATCGGGATCAACTCAGGCCTCGTCGTCCGGGGCGACATCGGCTCTCGCCACGTCCGGCGGGACTACACGTGCATCGGTGACGTGGTCAACCGCGCTCAGCGGCACGAGTCCAAGTGCCCGCTCGGGGGGGTGCTCCTCAGCGCGGACAGCTACGCGCGTCTCCATGAACAGGTCTTCGCCACGGAGCAGCCCGGTATCCTGCTGAAGGGTATCGATGCGCCGGTGAGCGCTTGGGTCCTCAACGGGTTTCGGTGATACGGATGAACGACGACGAACGACAGCGCCCGCGGGGCCTCAGCGTGGCGCTGGTCCTGGGCGGGCTGGGCCTGCTGATCAGCGCCGGGGCCAGCGCAGAAGATCCTGCCGCCACGCGCTACCCCTACGATCCTGCGTGCCCGTGGGGACGGATCGGCAACGGCAAGGGCATGCTCGTCCGCTGCATCACGGAGCAGGAGGCGGCGCAGCTCCTGGCCCCCAGCGGCGGCACGCCGGCGGGGAGCGCAGCGCCCAGCGCCAGCGCGGCGCCCAGCGCTAGCGCGGCGCCCAGCGCCAGCGCGGCGCCCAGCGCCAGCGCGGCGCCCAGCGCTAGCGCGGCGCCTCCCCCCGAGCCTCCGACGCTCGAGCGCGTGGAGGTGAAGGTCGGCCCCGTCACCCCGGAGACGGGCAAGCTCCCGCAAGCGGAGAAGCTGCTGGGCGCGGCGAGCGCGCGGATGGCGCAGTGCTTCGAGAAGGGCGGCCTCCGCGCCGCCCACGGCGAGGTCACCGTCCGTTTCTTGGTGCGGGTCAGGGGGCGCGCCGAGGGCGTCTCGGTCGCCAAGCGCCGCGCGGTCACGGCGGCGGCCGCCCGGTGCGTCGCGGACGTGGTGGACCGGCGCTACGTCGGGAGCCCGCCAGGGGCCATGGTGCCCGCCACGGTGAGGGTGACCATCACGCGCCTCGCGCCCCGTTAGCAGGCGTTTTTGCTGAGGATGCCGCCACCCAGCTCCGCCAAGTGTGGCTAAGCTCCCCGCCAGTGAGTGACAGGCTACGAGTGCTGGTGGTCGATGACTCGGCGTTCATGCGCGCGGCGGTGGCGCGGGTGCTCGCCGCGGACGCGCGCTTCGAGGTGGTGGGGCAGGCGCGTGACGGCGCCGAGGCGCTGGAGCTCGTCCCCACGCTGCGCCCAGAGCTCGTCACCATGGACTTCAACATGCCCGGCATGAACGGCGCGGAGGTCACCGCCGCCATCATGGCCCAGTGCCCGGTGCCCATCGTGATGCTGAGCGCCCACACGCGAGAGGGCGCGCACGAGACCGTCCAGGCCTTGGCCGCCGGGGCGGTGGACTTCGTGACGAAGCCCGCGGGAGAGGTGAGCGCCAGCCTCGCGGACGTCCGCGCGGAGCTCTGCGACAAGCTCGCGGCGGCCGCGCGCGCGCGGCCAGGGGCGTTGCGCGCGCCCGCCCCGGCCGCGCCGGTCGCCACCCCCAAGCCGCGGCTCGAGCCGCTGCCCGCGGGGCTGCGCGTCGTGTGCGTCGCCGCCTCCACCGGAGGCCCCGCCGCGCTGGCGGAGCTGCTCCCGCGCCTCGCGCTGCCCGCGGAGGTCGCGCTCCTGGTCGTCCAGCACCTCCCGGCGGGCTTCACGGCGCCGCTCGCGGCGCGCTTGGCGGAGCGGACCAGCTTCCCCGTGCGTGAGGCCCTCGAAGGGGAGGCGCTGGTGGGGGGCGTGGCGCTGCTCGCTCCAGGGGGGCGCCACCTCGTCGTGGGCCGCGACGGGCGCCTCGGCCTGAGCGATGAGCCCCCGCTGCACGGCGTCAAGCCAGCCGCGGACGTCACGCTGCGCTCGCTGGCGGCGGCCTTCGGGCCGCGGGTGCTGAGCGTGGTGCTCACGGGCATGGGCAAGGACGGCGCGCTCGGCTCAGCGGCCGTGAAGGCCGCGGGGGGCCGGGTGCTCGCGCAGGATCGCGCGAGCAGCACCGTGTGGGGGATGCCGCGCGCGGTCACCGAGCTGGGCGTGGCCGACGCGGTGGAGCCGCTCAGCGGCCTCCCGGGAGCCATCGGGAGGGTGATCCGCGCATGAGCTCGTCGGTGCAGCAGCTCCATGCGCAGCGGACGCTCGAGGCTCGGCAGCGGCACGCAGGCTTGGCGGCCCGCTCGGCGCTGCTCTCCAACCTCCGAGGCATCGCGTTCGCGGTCTTCGTCGTCGCCGGCCTCGCGGCGTGGTGGCTGGGGCAGGAGCAGCGCTGGGCGGCGCTCGCGCTCTCCACGCTCGGCCTCCTCGGCTTCGTGGCGCTCGTCCTCTACCACGCGCGGGTGCTGCGCGCGGAAGAGCACGCGCAGCGCCGCGTCAAGGTGAGCGAGCTGGCGGAGCTGCGGCTCAGTGAGGCCTGGCGTCAGCTCCCGGACGACGGCACAGAGCTCACGAGCAGCGAAGGCTTCGCGGACGATCTGGATCTGTTCGGACCGGGCTCGCTCTTTCAGCGCCTCACCCTCGCCCGCACGCGCTACGGCCGTCGCCGGCTCGCCGCGCTGCTCGTCCAGGCCTCCTCGGTCGAGGAGGCGCGGGAGCGACAGCTCGCGGTGGGTGCGCTCGCCCCGGAGCTGGAGTATCGACAAGAGCTGGAGGCCTTGGGGCTCGAGCTGGCCGTCAAGCCGGGGGGCGCGCCCGCGCCGCCGCCGGACCCTGAGCCCTTGCTCGCGTGGGCGGAGGGCCCGGCGAGGCTGTCCACTCGGCCGTGGCTCGGGCCGCTCACCTGGGTGCTCCCGGCGGCCAACCTCGCGAGCCTGATGGCGGCGCAGTGGGGCCTCGTGCAGGGGTGGGTGGCGCTGCTCCCGCTCGTGGCCTCCGCCGGGGTGGTGCTCAGCGTGCGGCAGTACACAAGCTCCGTGTTCGAGACGGTCAGCGCCGGGCACGGGGCCTTCCAGCGCTACGCTCGCATGTTGGAGGTGGTGGAGCGCTGTCCGGCGGAGGCGCCGCTGCTCCGGCGCCTGCGCGAGCGCGTGATGAGCGGCAGCCAGCGCCCCTCGGTCGCCATGCGACGCTTCGAGACCGCCCTGGGCACCTTCGAGCTCCGCCACAACGGCCTCGTGTACCCCCTCATCAACACCCTGCTGCTCTGGGATCTGCACTGCACGCTGCGGCTGGAGCGCTGGCAGCGGGAGGCGGGAGGCGCCCTGCGCGGCTGGTTCGAGGTGCTCGGGGAGATGGAGGCGCTCACCTCGCTGGCCGGCCTGGCGCACGACGAGCCAAGCTTCGTCTTCCCGGAGCTCCACGAGGGGCCTCCGCTGTTGGTCGCGGAGGAGCTGGCTCACCCGCTGCTCTCGGCGACGACTCGGCGCGCCAACTCCATCAGCCTGGAGCGCCAGGGCACGGCCTGGCTCATCACGGGCTCGAACATGTCGGGCAAGAGCACGTTCTTGCGCTCGCTGGGGCTCGCCGTGGTGCTCGCCCAGGCGGGCGGTCCCGTGTGCGCGCGGAGGATGAGCCTGGGTCACGTGCGGCTCGTCACCAGCCTCCGCGTCCGGGACTCTCTGAGCAGCGGCGTCAGCCACTTCTACGCCGAGGTGGAGAAGCTCAAGGCCGCCTTGGACGCCACCGCGGGCGAGGTGCCGGTGCTGTTTCTCCTCGACGAGATCTTGCACGGGACCAACTCTCGGGAGCGTCAGATCGGCGCTCGCTGGACGCTCGCGCGGCTGCTCGAGCGCGGCGCGACCGGCGTGATCACCACGCACGACATGGGGCTCTGTCAGCTCACCCCACCGCTGATGGACCGCGTCACGCAGGCGCACTTCCGAGAGACGGTGGTCGAGGGCACGATGAGCTTCGACTACGTGCTCCGCCCGGGGCCGGTCGAGGGCGGCAACGCGCTGCGCCTGATGCAGCTCGTGGGGCTCGACGTGCCGCTCGAAGAGCCGGAGCCCTAGCGCTGAAGCTCCCCCGGCGGCGCGGAGGAGGGGAGCCTCAGCCCTCGAGCAGCCCGAGGGAGCGGCCGAGGTCGTCGAGGTCGTCGAGGGCGATGCCGTGCTCGGCGAAGCCTGCTCGGAGCGCCGCGCCCGTCTGCTCGAAGAAGGCGTCCTGCATGGCGTCAGGGCGCCCGAACTCCCGATACAGGTGCGCCGTGCGCTGCAGCTCGTACATGCGATCGATCCGCACGGCGCGCACGTACGGCGCCGTCAAGGCCACGAGCCGCGCGGGGTCCATGGGCAACATGGGCTGGATGATGACGTAGGTGCGGAGCCCCGCGGCGTGACACCGGCGGAGCGCGTCGAGCCGCTCCTCGATGGGGTCGCCCCCGGGCTCGAAGTGCTGACGCACGCGGTCGTCGTCGGTGGGGATGGACAGCCCGACCGCCGCGCGCTCGAAGCGGCCCAGCACGTCGAGGTCCTCCACCACGCGCGCGGCGCGCGTCAGGATGACGGGGGTGAACCGCGCGTCCGCGAGCACCTCGAGGCACTGCCGCGTGATCCGATAGCGTCGCTCGAGCGCTTGGTAGGGGTCCGTCAGGATGGGGCTCATCCGGACGATCCCCGGGCGCGCGCGCGCCACCTCCTGGCGGAGCACCGCCGCCGCGTTGAGCTTGACGTCGACGTAGCGCCCCCACGGCAAGTGAGGTTGGCCCTCGAGCTCCCGCGAGAAGTCGGCGCGGTCGGCGACGTAGCAGAAGTCACAGCCGATCATGCAGCCGACGTAGGGGTTGACGTAGTAGTGCCCCGCCCCCTCTGGGATGAGGACGCGCTCCACCTCCAGCTCGCGGACGCGAGCGCGCGTGGAGGTGGTGGGGCGCGTGACGACGGGCAGGAGCCCCTCGCGGGCGCGCACGATGGAGGCGACCTGGAGGACGACGCGCCGCTCTTCTTCGGTCAGCGGCGCTCCTGCCTGGAACGCTCGCCGCACGCAGAGGTTGAAGCGCTGGGTGCGGGCGTAGCAGTCGCGCTCGTCATCGCGGCGCTCGAGCTCGATGAGCAGGACGTCCTGGCCCTTCCCGAGCGTGAGCTGGAAGCCTTGCTCGGCGTCCCACCCCATGAGCTGCCAGCCCGAGCGAGACGGCGTCTGCAGTCGCTCCAAGAGCGGCTCCAGCAGCGTCCGCGCGAAGCTGTCGATGTGGCGTGTCTCGCTCATGAGGGTCCGTCGGGTGCGCCGAGCCTCGGGCAGCCTAGCGCAGCGGGGGCGTGGCGCGAGCCGGACCGGGCCGCAGCGTCTCCGCGTGGACGCCTCAGGTCGAGGCGAGGCGGCGCCGCTGGCGGGCCTCCGCCTCCGCCCAGCGGCGGTGGTCCTCCGGGGTGACGCGGAGCAGCTCAGGGACGGGCGCGGGCCGCCCCTCGTCGTCCAAGGCCACGTAGACCAGGTAGGCGCTGTTGGTGTGCGAGACGCGCCCCGTGATGGGGTTCTCCGCGTGGACCTTGACGCCGACCTCGAGGCTGGTGGTCCCCACCCAGTTGACGCTCGCGCTGCACTCGAGCACGTCCCCCACCGCTACGGGCGAGCGAAAGGTCATGGAATCCATCGCGACGGTGACGCAGGGTCGCGCGGAGTGGCGCATGGCGCAGATCCCGCCCGCCTCGTCCACCATCTTCATGATGAGCCCCCCGTGGACCTTACCGAAGGCGTTGGCATGCTCCGGCAGCATGAGCTGATGGAGCTGGATCCGCGAGCTTGCCACGCTCTTGGCAGGTAACGCGCTCATCGCCCCAAGCTACACGGGGGCCGGCGCACATGCTAGCTTGCCGGCGCGGCGCCGCCGGTGAACCTGCTCTACTTCGTCCTCCTCGTCAGCTCCCTCATCTTCGTCCACGAGCTGGGACACTTCCTGTTCGCCAAGGCCTTCGGGGTGAAGGTCATCACCTTCTCTCTGGGCTTCGGCCCGAAGATCTTGCGGCTCCGGGGGCGTGAGACGGAGTACTGCGTCGGGCTGCTGCCCCTGGGCGGCTACGTCAAGATGCTCGAGGCGAGCAAGTCCGACATCGTGCTGCCGGAGGACCGGCGGCGCACCTTCGAGAGCTTGCCGCTGCACAAGCGGGTGATGGTGGTGCTGGCCGGGCCGGTGATGAACCTGCTGTTCCCGGTCTTGCTCTACTTCTCCGTGTTCGTGAGCGAGGGGCCGTTCTTGCCGCCCATGGTCGGGGTCGTCCTGCCGGGGCACCCCGCGCAGGGCAAGCTGCGCGAGGGGGATCGCATCATGGCGGTCAACGGGCGGGACGTCGGCACCTTCGACGAGCTCAAGCGGCTCATCTCGAAGAGCCCCGGCGCCACGCTCCGGCTCAAGGTGTTCCGTGACAATCGCCACGTCGAGGTGGAGGTGCCGGTCGAGGAGACCATCGAGCGGCGGGACTTCGACATCGTCGAGCGCGTGGGCACCATCGGGATCCAGCCTAGCGCGCCGGCGCCGGTCATCGGCGTCTCCGATCGGAGCAGCCCTGCCTACCGCGCCGGGTTGCGGAGCTTCGACGTGGTGACGCACGTCGCGGGCAAGCCCATCCGGCGCTACATGGACCTGGACGCCATCTTCGCGGACAACCACGGCGAGACCTTGCCCGTGACCTACCTGAGGCCGGTGGCCGCTGCGGGTGCGCTCGACCGCTTGGGCACGCTCTACGTCTACGAGGCCGGGGTGGTGGCCTTGACCCCCGAGCCCACTGGCAACGATGTCATCGAGCGCACGGGCATGGAGCTCGCCGATCTCTACGTCTCGGCGCTCCCGCAGGACTCTTCGCTGGCGCGCGCCGGGCTGCGGGTCGGAGACAAGCTCCTGCGCCTGGATGACGAGCCCATCCCCGCGTGGTCGTCGTTCCGGGAGCGGGTGATGGCCCAGCCGGACAAGCCGCATCGCATCAGCTTCTTGTCCTTCGAGGCGTCCGAAGAGCGCTCCGCGGAGTTCAAGCTGCGGCGCGAGCAGCTCATGGACGAGACCGGTCAGAGCTACGCGCGCTATCAGCTCCAGCTCCAGCATTGGGTCCCGCTCTCCCCGGAGAGCCGCGTCGAGCACCCGGCGCGCATCCGGTACGCGCTGACCAAGGCGCTCGACGAGACCGTCGACGTCACGCGCTTCATCCTGATTGGGATCGTGCGCCTCGCCCAGGGCCGCGTGAGCTTGAAGGAGCTGAGCGGTCCCATCACCATTTATGAGGTGGCGGGGGAGGAGGGGCGCAAGGGGCCGGACCGGTTCGTGTGGGTCATGGCGCTGCTCAGCATCAACCTCGGCTTGCTCAACCTGCTGCCCATCCCGGTGCTGGATGGGGGCCACCTGCTGTTTTTCTTGGTGGAGGGGGTGCTGCGCCGGCCGCTGCCGCTGAGGGTGCGCGAGGTGGCGCACATCGTCGGGATGGGCATGCTGCTGGTGCTCATGGGCTTGGCCTTCAAAAATGACGTGGAGAAGCGCCTGGACGCTCGAGCGCTCCAGCAGCGGGGCGCCCCGTGAGCGCCGCGGGGAGCGTCACGGGGCGGCGCGTAGCGGCGAAGGTGGTGGAGCGTGTCCTGAAGGACGGCGCCTTCGCCGTCGCGGCGCTGGACGCCGAGCTGCGTCGGCACCCCGCGCTCGAGGCGAGGGAGCGCGCGCTCGCCACGGAGCTGAGCTACGGCACCCTGCGCGCGCGCCCCGCGCTCGAGCGCGCGCTGACGGAGCTGGCGCCGCGGGGGCTCGGTAAAGACGCAGCGGTGCTGGCCGAGCTGCTCGTCGCGGCGCACCAGCTCCTCAGCCTGGACAGGGTGGCGCCGGCGGCGGCCGTGAACGCCGCGGTCGAGGGCGTGCGACGCCTGCGGGGCGAGCGCGTGGCGGGCTTCGTGAACGCCGTGCTGCGCCGGCTCGCGGCGAGCGGGCGCCGGCTCGAGCCCTCCGCGCTGGTCGAGCGAGCGCCAGCGTGGCTGCTCGACGAGCTGACCCGGAGCGTGGGGGTGGAGGAGGCGCGCGCGCTCTTGGGGGAGCCGCGGCGCGCGGCGCAGGTCAGCGTCCGCGTGGTGGCGGGGGCGCCCACGCCGGCCTGGCTCGCGCAGGCGCGCGTGGGGCGCGTCTCCCCGCGTGCGCGCTCGTTCGAGCGCAAGGGGGACCCCCGCGCGCTCGAGGGCTATGCCGAGGGCGCCTTCGTGATCCAAGAAGAGGGGGCGCAGCTCGTCGGCCTCGCCTTGGGGGCGCGCCCCGGCGAGCGCGTGCTCGACGCCTGCGCCGGCCGTGGGCAAAAGACGAGCTTGCTCGCCGAGCAGCTCGGCCCGACGGGCGAGCTGTGGGCGACGGATCTGCACGCCGCCAAGCTCCGGTCACTGAGCGCCGAGCTCGAGCGCCTCGGGCTGCCGCCGGCTCGGACGCGGGCGGTGGATCTCTCCGTGGGCAGCGCCGATCTGCCGCAGGGTCATTTCGACCGCGTCTTGGTCGACGCGCCGTGCAGCGGCTCCGGGACGCTGTGGCGCCGCCCGGAGATCGCGCTGCGGCTCTCCCCGGAAGATCCCGCGCGCCTCGGGGCGCTCGCCGTGCAGATCCTGCGCCGCGCCGCGCCGCTGCTGCGGCCGGAGGGGCGCCTGGTGTTCGCGGTCTGCAGCGTGCTCACCGCGGAGTGCGAGCAGGTGCTCGAGGCGGTGGCCGATCTGCTCGAGCCTACGCCCTTCGACGCCGCGGAGGTCGAGGCCGTGGCGGCGGGGCGGAGCTGCTTTCGGCTGTTGCCGCTGGCCCACGGCACGGACGGGTTCTTCGTCGCTTCGCTGCGCCCGCGTCGAAGCGCGGGCTTTGGCTAGCGCCGCGCGATTGCGATTGCGCCGCAGGGGCGAGCGAGGCAAAAGCCGGCCATGACCGCGTTCTCGCCGAGTGGAACTTGTACTGCGCTCGTCACCCCCTTCACCGCCGAGGGCAGCGCCGTCGACTGGCCGGCCTTCGAGCGGCTCGTCGAGGGCCAGCTCGAGGCGGGGATCGACGTCCTCGTGCCCTGCGGCACGACCGGAGAGACGCCGACCCTGAGCGACGCAGAGCAGGCGGAGCTCATCGCGCGCACGGTGAGCCTGGCGCGTGGGCGCGCCCAGGTGATGCCCGGGACTGGCTCGAACGGCACCCAGAAGACCATCGAGCTGAGCCGTCGCGCCGTGGAGCTCGGGGCGGACGCGGTGATGGTCGTCATGCCCTACTACAACAAGCCCTCCCAGCTCGGGATGCAGCGGCACATCGAGCTCGTGGCGGCGGCCGTCCCCGCCCCGGTGGTGCTCTACAACATCCCCGGGCGCTGCAGCGTGGAGCTCAGCGTGGACAGCACGCTGGCGGTGCTGGACACCTGCCCCAACGTGGTGGGCGTCAAGGACGCGACCGGCAACGTGCTGTACTGCCAAGAGCTGCTGCGTCGCGCGGGGGAGCGGGTCAGCGTGCTCTCGGGCGATGATCCGCTCACCTTGCCGATGATGTCCGTCGGTGCGCGCGGGGTCATCAGCGTGACCTCGAACGTCTTGCCGAGCGCGGTGGCCGACGTGGTGCGCGCCGCGGCGTCCGGGCAGTGGGCAGAGGCGCGCCGGCGACACCTCGCGCTGCTCCCGGTGCACCGGGCGCTCTTCGTCGAGCCGAACCCGCAGCCGGTCAAGGCGGCGCTCGCCGCGCGCGGCCGGATGAGCGAGGCGGTGCGCCCGCCGCTCGTGGCGGCCAGCGCGGCGACCCGAGCGCAGGTCGTCGCGGCCATCGAGGCGTGGGAGCAGGAGGCGTGAGGCTCGCCCTGCACGGCGCGAGCGGCCGGATGGGGCTGGCCATCACGCGCTTGGCCGCCGCAGAGCCAGGCTGGCAGCTCGTGGGGGCCTGCGCCGGTCCGGCAGATCCGGCCCTGGGTCGAGATCTCGGGGAGCTGGCGGGCGTCGGTACGCTCGGCGTGGAGCTGACGGCCGATCTCGGCGCCAGCGTCCTCGGTGCCGAGGTCCTCGTCGATTTTTCTACGGCGAGCGCCGTCGCGACGGTCGCAGGCACCTGCGCGCGCGCGGGCGTCGCGCTGATGAGCGGCACCACCAACCTGGACGAGGCGGCGCAGGCGGCGCTCACGCGCGCGGCGGAGCGCGTGCCCGTCCTGTGGGCGTCCAACACTTCACTCGGGGTGCAGGTGCTCGCGGAGCTCACGGAGCGGGCGCTCGAGCGCCTGGGTCCAGGCTGGGACGTCGAGCTGGTAGAGCTGCACCATCGCAAGAAGCTCGACGCACCGAGCGGCACCGCACGGCGCCTGCTCGAGGTCGTGCGGGGCGCCCGCCCGGAGCTGCGAGAGCTCCGCGGCCGGGACGGGGAGGTCGGCGCGCGCACGGAGGAGGAGGTGGGGGTGTTTGGCGTGCGCGGCGGGGACGTGGTCGGCGAGCACACGGTGTACTTGTTCGGACCGGGGGAGCGGCTGGAGCTGACGCATCGCGCTACCCACCGTGAGCTGTTCGCGCACGGAGCGCTGCGCGCGGCGCGCTTTCTCATCGGGAGATCGGCGGGTCGGTATCAGATGGCGGACGTGCTCGGAGCGTCCTCGGCCACGCTTGCACGTTGACGTCGCGCCTAGGACGTCATCATCATTGAGGCATGGCGACCCTGAGCTGGCGTGCCGGCAGTGTCCTCGTGGTGGGTGCGGCGCTCGCGTGGGGGTGTGGGGAGGGCTCGCCGGCGGACGTTGGCTTCGTCCCGGCTGGCCCCGGCGGCAGCAGTGGCAGCAGCGGCAGCAGCGGCAGCAGCGGCAGCAGCAGCGCGCGAGACGGCGGCGCCGGAGCGGCGGCGCAGGCAGGGGCCAGCGCGAGCGCGGGCGCAGGGGGTGAGGCAGCGAGCGGCGGCTCGGCAGGAGCTAGCGGAGCCGGCGGCACGGGCGCGACGGGCGGCACGGGCGCGACGGGCGGCACGGGCGCGACGGGCGCGACGGGCGGCACGGGCGCGACGGGCGGCACGGGCGCGACGGGCGGTGATCGCGGTGGCCCTCCCTGCCCAACCCAGCAGCCGGGCGCGTTCGCCCGCTGCGGGGAGCCAGAGCAGCGCTGCACCTACGGCGGCAAGCAGTGCACCTGCGGCTCGGTGGGGACGTGGAGCTGCTTCGACTGCCCTGCGAGCGCCGCAGACGGGCAGAGCTGCGGGCTGGCGACGAACTCCTGCGGCTATGACGGCACCCTGTGCGAGTGCACGCAGAGCGGCCTCAGCCGCAAGTGGGCGTGCACCAGCTGCCCCACGCGCGCGCCGCAGCCTGACGCGCCCTGCGAGCGCCGCGGGCTCGACTGTGAGTATGAGGCGCGAGACTGTGTGTGCAAGGCGGCCGGGCTCTCTAGCCGGTGGAGCTGCGCCGCCTGCCCCGCCGAGCAGCCGCGCTCGGGGAGCTCTTGTAGCCTCGAGACGCAGCGCTGCGCCTACGGGAGCACGAGCTGTCGCTGCGTCGGCGGGCTGCTCGGCGCCAAGTGGGAGTGCTGAGCGCGCAGCGCGGCTCATTCGCCAGCGAAACCGCTTGCGAGGTGGCAGATTGGACTAAGCTGCGCGGCGCCCGGCCCGAGTGACCGCGGCGGCTCACAGAGAGGACCACGCCGTGCACCTTCCGACCTTCACCTGGGACGTCGACCCCGCGTTAGTGCACATCGGCTCCTTCGCGCTGCGCTACTACAGCCTGCTCTTCGTCGGCGTCTTCATGGGGGGCTACGCGCTGCTGAAGTGGCAGATCGAGCGCGGCGGTGGGGACGAAGAGGACGCCGGTGACTTCATCGTGTACGGCGTCGTGGGGGTGCTCGGCGGGGCCCGCGTCGGGCACGTTTTGTTCTACGATCTCGACAAATTCCTGAAAGATCCGTTCTGGCTCTTCGAGATTTGGACGGGCGGGCTCGCGAGCCACGGCGCCGTCCTCGGCCTCATCGTGGCGATGTACCTCTACACGCGCCGCAGGAACCTGAGCTTCTTGGAGGGGGCGGACCGCTTCGCCTTCTCGGCGGCGCTGGGCGCGGCGCTCGTCCGCGTCGGCAATTTCTTCAACTCTGAGATCGTCGGGATCAAGACCGACCAGACCTGGGGGGTCCGCTTCCCGCGCTTCGACCGTGAGGCAGCGGCGCTGGGAGAGGTGCCGCTCCGCCACCCCAGCCAGCTCTACGAGGCGCTCATCGGGTTTTCCATCCTGCTCGCGCTCTACGTCGCGGATCGCGCCTGGGGCCGCGAGCAGCGGCCTCGGGGCGCGATGATCTCGCTGTTTTTCGTGCTCTACTTCCCGGCGCGCTTCCTCATCGAGTTCGTCAAAGAGCACCAGGTCTTCCTCGAGCCGACGGCCACCTTCGACATGGGCCAGTACCTCTCCATCCCGGGGGTGTTGCTCGGCGTCTATGGCCTCTGGTGGAGCTTTCACCGGCGGCTCCCGGTGGGCTGGCACGCGCGAGACAGCGCCTTCTGGAAGACCGCCGGCACGACGACGGCTGACGGCTCCTTGACTGACGAGGAGGGCGAGGAGGACGAGGAGGACGAGCTCGACGATGAGGAGCCGGAGGCGTCGGAGGAGGACGACGAGCCGGGCGAGGGCTCGGGCCATCGCCGTTAGGGGAGGAGCGAGGGCCGCGGGCCTCGCGCGCTGGCGGTGGCACCTCGCCACGCTACGGCGTCAGAGGGAGGCGATGGGGGGTGAGCGGCCGGGCGCTCAGGGCCCGTAGGCGGGCAGGGGGACACCCGCCGCGGCGAGCTGGGCCTCGGCGCGCGCGCTCCAGCCACGGTTGGCGAGCGGGCTCGCCGGGCTCGGGTGCAAGACGGAGGAGACGCTCACGCGCTCCGCCAGCACCGCTTGGGCGCGCCGCTCCGCGAAGCCGCCGATGCCGACCACGTGGCTGACGCCCAAGGTGCTGACGAGGCGCTCGAGCGCGCCGTCGCAGCGCTCGTAGAGGGCCTGTCGCTCCGCGCGGCTCAGCTGGTCCGGCGTGACGTTGCGTCCGCTGGCCTCCATGAAGACGAGCGGGCAGTAGTTGGCGACGAAGCACGTCGAGAAAAAGCGCGCGGGCTCCGCCCAGCGCGCCTGGACCCAGCCCCAGAAGCGGGCCCCGCTCACCTCGCTGCGGCGGCACTCGAAGCCCTCGATGGGGCGCGCGGGGTGCTGCTGAGCGGGGCGCTTCACGGCCGCTTGGACGCCCAGGTAGTCCCGGACGAAGCTGACCTCGCCGAAGGGGACGCCGGTCTGCGCCATCCCAAACGGGCCGGGGTTCATCCCCAAGAACAGCACTCGCTTCGGGCCGGAGCCCCAGCGCTCGAGGTAGCGCTCGTGGGGCGCTCGCGCGTAGCCGAGGGGACGGTAGACGTGACAGACCGGAGAGGAAAAATGCAGGGAGAGCAGCGCAGCATGGAGCGCGCGGCTCTGCTCCACGAGGGGACTCATGCCCGGAGCGTGGAGGGGATGGAGCGGTGTGGCAAGCCCGCGCCCGGCGGCGCCCGAAGCCGCGACGCCACCCGTGCTCTTGGCTTGACGGCACGGAGAGGGATGCGACTCTTAGCGCCATGGCGCGCTTGGCCCGTAGGTCCGTGGTCGTTCGTGGTGTCTGGCTCGCCGTGGCGGCCGCGGTCATCGTCGGGGGCGTGAGCTGCTCGGCCGCGTCGGGCGTGGAGGACGATCCAGAGGGCACCGGAGCGACCGGCGGCAGTGCAGGGACTGCGGGGAGCGGCGCCGTGAGCGGCGGCGGCGGCTCCGGCGGCTCGGGCGGCTCCGGCGGCGTCATCATCCCGCTGGACTCCGGGACGGACGCGCCCACGGACGCCACCCTGACGGACGGGCCGGGCGTCGTCAACGACGCCCGACCGGACATCATCTTCAGCGACGCCTGCACCAACGAGCCATACCGACCCGGCCCACTGGAGCGCCGCTGCGCTGCTCCGACGAACAACGAGTGCGACGGCCGCTCGGACGTGAACACGGCGCGCCCCAACGGCGGCATGGGGAACGGCTTCGACGACGACTGTGACGGCTTGGTGGACGAGGGCTGCTCCTGCGACGTGTCCCCCGGTGAGACCAAGCCATGTTGGCTCGTCTCCGGCAGCCAGGTGGACGCCTCGGGGCAAGCCGTGGGGTGGTGCAGATCCAACAGCCTGGGGACCATGCGCTGCATCGCCCAAGGAGAATTCCCGGTCTGGGACGGGGAGTGCCGCGGCGCCCAGCCACCCTTCGGCAGCGACGTGTGCGCCGCTGGGGACTTCGACTGCGACGGTGTGGACCTGAACAGCAAAGAGCACGACTGCAGCTGCGACGAGACGGAGGTGGTGTGCCCCACGTCCCCCATCACCACCGCGCCCTTCCCCCCACCGCGCAACCTGCCCTTCGTGGACGGCGCTAGCTGGATCCGCGGCGGCAACGCCGCGGCGGCCACGGACTGGCAGTGGACGGCCACCGGCGGAGACTGCGACAACGTGCTGCCGCACCCGAGCTTCCAGCTCTTCAACGGGCCGGACGGCACCGGCGCGGCCATCACCCTTCAACAGACGGGCCTCGGCCCGAGCCGGGATCAGACCGGCATCGTGATGCCCTCCGCCAAGGGCGCGACCAACCGTATCTACTTCGGCTTCGGCCTCTCGGGGGACTACCTGCTCAAGGGTGAGTTCACGCTGCGGGGCCGCCGCTACGAGTGCACGCAGAAGGTGCAGGTGCGCGCGCCTGGCATCCGCGCTGAGCTCTGCTGGTCCCCCATGCCCAACGACGTGGACCTGCACTTCGGCCGCCTGCAGCGGCCCGACGCCTGCCCCTCGGGCAAGAGCGGCTGGTTCTGGAGCTGCATGGGCAACGACCAGAACGCCGATCACAGCCAGGGGACGGACTGCTTTTACGCCGTCAACTCGGGGAGCTGGGGCTACGCGACGTCGCCCCCCGCCGTGTGCCATGGCTGGGGGTCGCGCCGCCAGGCCACGGACGCGTGCAACAACCCGCGCCTGGATTTCGACAACATCGAGTGCAACCGCTCCATCTTCAACCCGGGCAAGCCCAACACCCTCTTCGATCCGCTCGGCTTCTGCGGCGCGGAGAACATCAACCTCGACAATCCCAGGAACGGTGACCGCTTCGCGGTAGCGGCGCACGCCTACAGCATCAGCGGCACGGTCAAACCCCACGTCAACATCTACTGCAACGGCCAGCGCAAGCTCTCACTGGGCTTCCAGCCAGGGAAGGTGGACTTCCCTCGGCTGACCCAGGGAGGCGCCAGCACGGGCGGTGACCTGTGGGTCGCCGCGGTGGTGGAGGCGCAGGTGAACGGCGCCGGATCCATGACGGACTGCGCCATCACGCCGGTCAACTCAGTGACGCCCAAGCCGGACAAGGACGGCAGCACGGACTACTGCGTGGACACCAACCCGCGCAACCAGAGCTCCGCCGGCACGGTGGACGGCTGGCACTTCACGTCCTCGGGCGGGATGCCCACGGCGGCCGGGCAGCTCTGCTTCCACTGAGCCGTGCAGCGCCGCGCGCCTGCCGCCGATGACTTGCCCGAGTGCCTGGCGTGCGGCGCCTGTTGCTTCAGCAGCGAGGCGGACTACTTGCAGGTCTTCGAGGTGGACGCCGCGCGGCTCGGGGCAGACTGCGCGGCGCTCACCGTGAGCGTCGGTGCGGCGCGCTACGTCGCCATGAAGGACGGGCACTGCGCGGCGCTGAGCTTGGAGCTCGAGCTGGGCTCGACCGCCTGCACCCTCTATCCCCGGCGCCCGGACGTCTGTCGGCACCTGCAGCGCGGCTCCGCGCAGTGTCGGCAGGCCATCGCGCGTGGCCGCCGCCCCCAGCGCGAGGCGCCCCCAGGCTGAGCGCGCGCGCCGCGGCGTGCTCCTCAGCTCGAGCTGAGGAGGCCCTGGAGCGACCCAGGGTGGACCTGATAGCTCTTGCCGCAGTAGTCGCAGGAGATCTGCAGCGGCTCTTGATCTTGCATCAGCTCGTGGATGTCCGCGGCGGGGAGCGTGGCCAGCGCAGCAATGACGCGCAGCTCACTACACCAGCAGCCAAAGCCGATGGGGCTCGTCTCGACGACGGTGTGCGGCATCCCGTAGAGGAGCTGCTCGAGCAGCCCGGCGGCGCTGAACTGCGCTCCCGCGACCTCACGGGAGATGTCCTGGTAGTCCTCCAGGCGCGCCGTCATGATCATGAGCGGTCCCCTGCCCACCTCCGGCAAGAGCTGCACGAGATAACCGCCGGCGGCGACGACCTCATCGCCGTGGAGCACCGTAGCGACCGCCAACATGGTGTCCACTTGCTCGGACACCTGCATGTAGCTCATGAAGCCGCTGGTGACGCTGCTGCCTGCGTCCAGCTCCACGACGCCTTGATTGAGCTTGCCGCCTGGCAAGGTGCGCATGACGCGCAGCAGAGCGCCCGCTCCGCAGTCCATCGTGCGCGCGCCTTGCGGGAGCTGGATGAGGCCGCGTGTCATCCCCTCGGGGTGGGAGTCTGCGACGAGCGTGCCCGCGCCCCCGGCGCCGCGCAGGACGCTCTGGACGCGGAGCTTTGGCGCCATGGTGTGCCGGAACAAGACGGTGGCGGTCAGGAGATCTCCGAACTGACGAGCGACCTCCCCCTGTCCCTCCTGAGCCGCGAGCGCGCCACGCACCGTCTGGGTGGTCGAGGCGGTGATGACCCGGAACGCGCCATCGTGGGTCAGCGCGCGCTGGATGAGATCGCCCGAGGAGAGTGGCACGTGGTCCTCCAGTCAAAGGTGAGCGTCAGCTCGGGGGCTGCTGGCCCTTGGTCTCGAGCAGGGCTGCCAGCTCCTCCGCGTCGACGGGCTCCGAGATACGGTAGCGCTCCCCGAGCCAGCCCCCCAGATCGAGCAGCTTGCAGCGCGGGGAGCAGAACGGCGCGGCCGCCGCCTGCTCCGCTTCCGCGGTGAGCGGGGTGTGGCATTGGGGGCAGCGCGTGGGCACCTTCGGCTACGTAGAGCACGTCCGAGGGGCTGCCAAGAGTCGCTGGCGCAGCGCCGCGGTCAGCGTGATAGCCTCGCGCGCCATGACCCAGGGCTTGTTGCTTGAAATTGGTGTCGAAGAGCTGCCGGCGAGCTTCGTGGCGGCGGCGCTCGAGGCGCTCCCCGTGCTGCTCACCGAGAGCCTCCGTGAGCTCCGCCTGGGGCACGGCGCCGTCCGCGCGCTCGGGACGCCGCGCCGCTTGGCGCTGCTCGTCGAGCAGGTGATGGAGCGGCAGCCGGATCTCGACGAGGAGGTGCTCGGGCCGCCGGCGCGCGTGGCCTTCGACGCGCAGGGTGCGCCCACGAAGGCAGCCGAGAGCTTCGCGCTGAAGACCGGCGTCGCGCTCGAGAGCCTGCAGCGGGTCGTGACGCCCAAGGGGGAGTACGTCGCGGCGCGCCGGCAGGTGCTGGGGCGCGCGGCGCTGGAGCTGCTCCCCGGGGCGCTCGAGCAGCTCTGCGGGAAGATCTCGTTTCGAAAGTCCATGCGCTGGGGGGCTGGGGAGACCGCCTTCGGTCGGCCCGTGCGCTGGATCGTCGCGCTGCTGGGCGCGGCCCCCCTCCGCTTCTGCTTCGCGGGTGTAGAGAGCGGTGTGCTGTCTTCTGGCCACCGCTTCTTGGGCGAGCCGAGCTTCCCCGTGGGAGGCGCAGACACCTACGTGGAGCAGCTCCGCGCCCAGCACGTCCTCGTGGACGGCGCCGAGCGGCGGCGCGTCATGCAGCAGCGGCTGCTCGAGGCGGCGGCACAGCTCGGAGGCCAGCTCATCGAGGATGAGTTCCTGGTGGAGGAGAACCTCTCCTTGGTGGAGGAGCCGCAGGTGCTCGTGGGAGGCTTCTCCA
>WBZO01001101.1_pt1 | contig 46337 bp, 38 predicted proteins | sample 5204261 | NCBI WGS metagenome assembly WBZO01 (sample SAMN12412400, study PRJNA552823) | activated sludge metagenome | isolation source: activated sludge from anammox sidestream of wastewater treatment plant... | place: USA: North Carolina | collected 2017-09
GGTCTGGCGTGGGATCCGGCGGGCGACGGCAAGACTGCGGTGCGCGCGGCCTTCGGCGTCTTTTACGGCAGCATGGGCGGCAATATGTGGAACGGTACGGCGGACAATCAGCCGTTCTCGATCCGCCAGCAATTCACCAATCCCGGCACGTTGACCGATCCGTACATCTTTCAGCCGGGCGGCGTATCGCCGTTCCCCTACTCCTATTCGCCGAACAATATCCGGTTCATTCTGCCGGCGGCCATCGGTGGGCCGAGCCTGGATTTTCGCATCCCTTACGTCTACCAGTTCAATCTGACCGTGCAGCGGCAGTTGACGAAAGACCTGGGCGTGACCGCAGCCTACGTCAGCACGCTCGGCCACAAATTCCGGCTCAATCGGGATAACAACTATCCGGTCTATCGCGCGGGAGCGACGACCGGCAACGTCAACACGCGGCGTCCGATTTTGCCCGGGCAACTCGGCGCCATCACGCTGATCGAATCCATCACCAACACCGCCTATCACGGCTTGCAGTTGACGGCGGAGAAGCGGCTCTCGCGCAACTTCTCCTTCAAGGCTTTCTACACTTTCGGCAAAGCGATTGACACCGCCGGATCGCAAAGCGACACGAGCGATTCAGTGCAGAACTTCAACAACATCGCGGCGGAGCGCGGTCGCGCCGATTCCGACCGGCGGCATAACTTCGTGCTGTCGGGCATCTGGCGGTCGAATTATTTCAAGGATAAAAACCCGTTCGCGCGCCAGTTGCTGGACGGCTGGTCGCTTTCGGCCATCGTGACGATGCGCAGCGGCAGGCCGCTCACGATCACGAACGGCTCCGACGCCAATGTAGACGGCAACAACAACGACCGCGCCAACCTGATCGGCGATCCGGTGCTCGATCACAACCGCTCGCGCAGCGAAGTCGTCGCCCGCTGGTTCAACACGGCGGCTTTCGCTCAAACTCCCGTCGGGACGGACGGAACCGCCGGACGCAACATCATTGACGGGCCGGGGCTGAAGAACGTTGACCTGGGAATCTTCCGCGACTTCAATCTCACGGAGCGATTCAGGCTGCAATTCCGCGCCGAGGCGACAAACGCGCTCAACATCGTCAACCTGAACAATCCGGTGACGAGCCGCAATTCGTCTCAATTCGGACAGATTCGGGATGCGCGCACGATGCGCGAAGTGCAGCTTGGGTTGCGGCTGACGTTCTGAGCAGAGTTTATCCACGAAGGCACGCAAAGTTTCACGGAGAATCACTGCTGTTTTCTTCGCGCTGCTTTGTGTGCTTCGTGGACGATGATCCAATGCCGGAGAAAACATGAAAACCAGGATTAACTCACGAATTATTCAGGCAGGCTTTGTGCTGGCCGGGTTGATTGCTTTGCTGGGATCATTCCCTCAACGCGCTGCAACGCAAACCGCCGCGCCACTGCGCGTGGGGATCATCGGACTCGACACTTCGCACGCGCTGCGCTTCACTGAACTGCTCAATGACCCGTCGCGGCCTGATCACGTGCCGGGCGCGCGTATCATCGCGGCGTTCAAAGGCGGCAGCCCCGACATGGAACAGAGCGCCACGCGCATCGAACGCTTCACCGCCGAGGTCAGAGACAAATGGAAAGTCGAACTGGTCGGTTCGATTGAAGAGCTTTGCCGGAAAGTTGACGCCGTGCTGCTGCTGAGCGTTGATGGCCGCGCGCATCTGTCGCAGGTCAAGCCGGTCTTCGCCGCAAAGAAGCCGGTATTCATTGACAAGCCCTTCGCCGCCAGTTTCCGCGACGCGCGCGAAATCGTCCGCCTGGCGCGCGAATCGGGCACAACTTTTTTCAGTTCGTCATCGCGGCGCTTTTCAGCGGAGATCGAGGCGCTCAAAAACAACCGCAGCTACGGCGACGTGCTGGGCGCGATCACTTACGGCCCAATGCCGATTGACCGCACGCATCCCGATCTTTTCTGGTACGGCATTCACAGCGTCGAATCGCTTTACGCGCTGATGGGGCCGGGCTGCGAAACCGTGACGCGCACGCACACTGCCGGAGCCGACGTCGTCACCTGCAGATGGAAAGACGGGCGCATCGGCACGATGCGCGGCAATCGCGAAGACAGGAATTACGGCGCGATTGTCTTCGGCAGCAAAGGCGTGATGAGTTCAAAGGACGCCAGCGAAGAGGCGAAGAAAGCGGAGGCGAACAAAGAAGCGCGCTCCGGCTATTACGGCGGAGTCTCCGCCGTCGTGAAATTTTTCCAGACGAGAACGCCGCCGGTTTCACCCGAAGAGACGCTGGAACTCATCGCGTTTATGGAAGCCGCCGAGATCAGCAAAGCGCGCAACGGCGCGCCCGTCACGATCAGGGAAGTAATGCAACAAGTGAGTCAATAATCGGCAAGGAGGCCCCGTGTATAAATCATCTTTGCGTTGGAGAAGTCTCTTCATTCCCCTCGCTCTGCTTGTTCTGCTGCCGTGTTTCGCCCGCGTCATCGGCGAGCGCTCAGTTGATGGCAAAGCGCGCCAGCGGCGATTGCTTTACGTCGCCGCGCCCGGCATCCGCAGCTACCTCGAACACGGCGGTCACGGGCTGCTGGTCTTCGACATTGACGACGGGCATCGTTTCGTCAAACGCATCCCGACCGCCGGACTCGACCCGACGGGCAAGCCGCTCAGCTCGAAAGGCATCGTTGCAAGCGCCCTGACAAAACGAGTCTGGATCAGCACCACGCAGACGCTCACCAGCATTGACCTGCTGACCGAAAAAATCGTGTGGGAGAAAAGCTACGAGGGCGGGTGTGATCGGATGGCTTTGTCGCCCGACGGCAAAGTGATCTACCTGCCGTCGTTCGAGAAAGACCACTGGCACGTCGTGGACGCGCTGACCGGCGAAGTGATAAAACGCCTGGAACCGAAATCGGGCGCGCACAACACGGTCTTCGGCCCCGACGGCAAACGGGTTTATCTGGCCGGGCTGAAATCGAACTGGTTGAACATCGCCGACACCAAAGATCATTCGCTCATGCAACCTGTCGGGCCGTTCAGCAACGTCATTCGCCCGCTCACCGTCAACGGCAGTCAGACCTTGTGTTTCGTCAACGTCAACGAGTTGCTCGGATTTGAAATCGGCGATTTGCGAACCGGCAAGATGCTGCATCGCGTCGAGGTGAAAGGCTTCGAGCAGGGGCCGGTCAAACGCCACCGCTGCCCCAGTCACGGCATCGCGCTGACGCCCGACGAAAAAGAGATTTGGGTTTGCGATGCTTTCAATCAACGCCTGCACATTTTCGACGCGACCGCGATGCCGCCGAAGCAGGTGGCGAGCATCGAGCTTCACCGTGAGCAGCCGGGCTGGATCACATTCAGCATTGACGGACGCTACGCCTACCCTTCGACCGGCGAAGTGATTGACGTGAAGACGCGCAGGATTATCGCCGGGTTGAAGGACGAACACGGCGTGGACGTTCACAGCGAGAAACTGCTGGAGATTGATTTCAACGGCGACCAGCCGGTTCGCACCGGCGATCAATTCGGCGTCGGACGAGTGAAAGGGAGAAAGTAATGACAAGGACAAACGCTTCACGACGCGATTTCGTCAGGCTGATGGCGCTGGGCGCGGCTGGAACGGCGCTAGCGTCGTTCAAAGCGTCTTCACAATCGCCGCGCCGCTTCGTCATTGATTCGCACCAGCATTATCAAGCCACGCCCGATTACGTCGAGCGGTTGGTCAAAGTCTACCGCCCGCGCAACGCGATGGCCTGCGTGCTGACGCCGATGGCGGGCTTTGAAGTCATTCGCAAAGCCGCCGCCGATCACCCCGATGTCGTCATCCCTTACGGCCACGTCAACGTTGACGATCCCGGCGTGTTGAAGGAGATTCAAAAATTCGCCGACGCCGGATTCAAAGGCATCAAGATGCACCGCCCGCGCAACAACTGGGACGACTTCGCCTACTTTCAAATTTACGAGAAACTGCAATCGCTGCGTCTGGTCGCGCTCTTCCACACCGGCATCGTCGCCGGATCGAGCGATGAGCCTGAGCCGTCCTCGATGGCGCGCATGCGCCCGTCGTTCCTGCACACGATTGCGCGTTCGTTTCCGAAGCTGGTGATTCAGGGCGCGCATCTGGGCAATCCCTGGTACGCCGAAGCCGCCGAGGTCGCGCGCTGGGAGAAGAATCTTTACTTCGATCTGACCGGCTCGTCGCTGATCAAGAAGGCGAAGAATCTGGCGGTCTTCAAAGAGTATCTGTGGTGGGAAGGGCCGACGGCGCACAGCTCGCCCGACGCGGTTTACGCTTTTGAAAAACTGGTCTTCGGCACGGACGAGCCGCCGGAGAATCTTGATACCTGTCTGGCGCGCTACGAAGCGATGCTCAACGCGTGCGAGGCGCCGGAGGCGAGCAGGAAGAAAATCTATGGCGAGACGTTGGCCAAAATTCTCGGAATCAAAGTGAGGGCTTAGCATGCAAAAAGCGCCGATCAAACACTTGCGCTGGTACATCGGCGGATTGCTCTTTCTTTCAACCGTCATCAACTATATTGACCGGCAGACGCTCTCGGTGCTCGCGCCTTACATAAAGACCGAGTACCAGTGGAACAACGAAACGTTCGCACTGCTGATCATTGCCTTCCGCGCTGGCTACGCGCTGCAGGCTGTGTCGGGGCGCTTTCTCGACCGCGTCGGGACGCGCGCTGGGTTGAGCCTGACAGTAGCCTTTTACTCCGTCGCCTCAATGCTGACTTCGTTGGCAGCGGGGTTTAAGAGCTTCGCGTTCATCCGCTTCCTGCTCGGCGCGGGCGAGTCGGCCAACTGGCCCGGCGCGACGAAGGCTGTTGCGGAGTGGTTCCCGAAGCGCGAGAGCGGCTGGGCGGTGGCGTTGTTTGACAGCGGCTCATCAATCGGCGGGGCGGTCGCGGCGTCGCTGGCTGTGTGGCTCTATTTCACGTTCGGCGATTGGCGTCCTGCGTTCATCGTCGCGGGCGCGCTCGGCTTCGTCTGGCTGCTGCTGTTCCGCTGGCTCTATCGCCGTCCGGAAGAACACCCGCGCCTCTCAACCGAAGAGCGCGAAGACATTCTGACGAATCGCGCCGACAATAGAGCGGGGAGTGGGGAGTGGGGAGTGGGGAATAGGGAAGAAAGAGCCTCCGTTCCCCCACTCCCTACTCCCCACTCCCTACTCCCTACTCGGTTAAGCTATCGCACGCTGCTCGCGCTGCCGCAGACGTGGGGCATCGTCATCGCCAAAATGCTGACCGACCCGGTCTGGTTTTTCGTCACCGACTGGCTGGCGATTTACCTTGTCAGCCGTGGCTTCAAAGTGGAAGAGAGCCTGCTGGCCTTCTGGGTTCCGTTTCTGGCGGCGGACATCGGCAACTTCGCGGGCGGCGGATTTTCGAGTTGGCTTATCAAGGGCGGCTGGACGGTGGGTGCGGCGCGCAAGTTGGTGATCGCCGTTTGCGGGTTGGGGATGACGCTGCTGATTCCGACTGTGTTTACAAACTCGTATTTCTGGCTGGTCGCGTGCTTTGCCATTTCGACGCTGGCTTACGCGGCGCTCTCGACGATGGTTTTGAATCTGCCAGCGGACATCTACCCGACCGGCTCGGTGGCCTCGGTGAGCGGGATGAGCGGGACGGCTGCGGCCATCGGCACGATCACCGCGACCTACTTGATCGGCTGGGTTTCCGACCGTTACTCGTTCGTCCCGATTCTGATCGCGGCCAGTCTGATTCCGCTGCTGGCGGTAGTGGCCGCGCTCACGCTGGTGCGCAACAACGATGCGACCGAGCAGGGAATCGTCAACCGGATTTAAAAAAGATGCATTTGCCAATCCGTTTTCGCACAATGAACATTGCCGATATTGCGGCGGGCCTGGAACTCTGCCGCGCCGCGCGTTGGAACCAGACCCGGCGCGATTGGGAATTGTTTCTCCGCCTGAGTTCGCACGGTTGCCGCGTGGCGGTCAAAGACGAACAGGTGATCGGCACGGTGGCGACCGTCCGTTATGAAGATCGTTTCAGTTGGGTCGGCATGGTGCTGGTCAATCCGGCGGAGCGCGGGCAGGGCATCGCCGCGCGATTGATGTCGGAGGCGCTTGAGGCGCTGAAAGGCATGCCTTCGATCCGCCTCGACGCTACGCCAGCGGGCCACCCGGTTTATCGCAAGCTCGATTTCGTTGACGAATATCGTTTGAGCCGGATGGAGGCGGTCGTGGCGAGTGATAGCCCGCTTTTCAGTTTGATGCAATCGGGCAACCCCGCGCGCCCGATGACGAGAGAGGATTTGCCCGCCGTCTCGGTGTTTGATCGCGAGGTCTTCGGCGCCGACCGTCGCGTGACGCTGGAATGGTTGCTTGACGGAGCGCCGGAGTACGCTTGGGTCGTTGAAGAACTGGGGCAGATCATCGGCTACACGTTCGGACGGCACGGCTTCAACTTCGAGCACCTGGGGCCGGTCATCGCCGAAGATCAGCGCATCGCGCGGCAACTGGTCACGGCCTGTCTGAGCCGGCAGGCGGGACGGCGTTTCATCCTTGACGCGTCGCATCACGAAACCGACTGGCGCGCGTGGCTCGAATCCATCGGCTTTGGCGAGCAGCGGCCATTCATCCGCATGTTTTATCGCAACAATCCTTATCCCGGCCTGCCGCCGAAGCAGTTCGGCATTCTGGGGCCGGAGTTCGGTTAAAAGAGGAGACAACCGCTATGACACAAAACACCAATTCACGTCGCAACTTCATTAAGCTGACCGCAGCCGGCGCAGCCGGCAGCGCGATCAGTTGGGACGCGGCGAGTTACGCCCGCGTCCTCGGCTCCAACGACCGCATCAGCGTCGGCGTCCTCGGTTTTTCCGAACGCGCGATGGAGGCGCTGATTCCGGCTTTCAACGCCATCACGTCGTCGCAAAATTGCGAGATCGTCGCCGTCGCCGACATTTGGAATCGCCGCCGCGATGAGGGCGCCGACTTCATCGGCAAGCTGACCGGCAAACCAATCGCCAAGGCGCGCAACAACGACGAACTGTACGAGATGAAAAACGTGCAGGCCGTGATCATCGCCACCGCCGACCACCAGCACGCGACACACGGCGTTCAGGCCGTCCGCGCCGGACGCGACGCCTACATCGAAAAGCCGCTCGCCAACACGATGGCCGACGCGCGCGCGATTCTGAAAGCCGTCAAAGAAACCAATCGAGTCGTGCAGATCGGCACGCAACGGCGCAGCGCGCAAAACACGCTGCGGGCGAAAGAATATCTGCAATCAGGCGCGTTCGGCGAAGTCACGATGGTCGAAATGTGTACTAACGCGAACCAGCCGAGGCGCTGGCGGCGCCCGCAACTCGTCGCCGCTCTGCGGCAGGAGGACACCGACTGGAAGCGGTTTCTGGCGGGCCGCACCAGGGACGCCTTCGACGCGCAGAAATATTTCGAGTACCGCTTGTACTGGCCGTATTCGTCGGGCATTCCCGACCAGTGGATGGTTCATCAGATTGACGCGCTGCATTTCATCACGGGCCTGCCGCACCCGCGCAGCGTCGTCGCGCAGGGCGGCATTTACAGTTGGCGCGACGGGCGCATCAATCCCGACACGGTGACGGCGGTCTTCGATTACGGGCCGTTCGATAACCCGGCCAAAGGCTTTCAGGCGATCTATTCCAGCCGCATGCACAATTCGGCTGGCGGCAACCGCGATCTTTACTACTCGATCAACGGCGTGTTCAACGCCAGCCTCGGCAAAGTCTCGCCAGAAGGCGGGTTGACCGAACGTTACGCGAAGAACGGTTACAAGCCGACGACGCTGACCGAAAAGACGCTATCAAGCGAACGTGGCAGCACGGAACTGGCCGCGCCGAACACCAAAGCCGACGCCACCGTCGTCGCGCATATGCGCAATTGGATCGAGTGCGTCCGCAACCGCCAGCAGCCTGTCGCCAATATCGAAGCCGGTTACAACCATTCGGTCGCGCTGTGCATGACCATCGCCGCGATGCACAGCGGCAAGCGCGCGACGTTCGACGACGCGAAGCAGGAAGTGACGCTCGCGTAAAATTGCTGCAACAACGTAGGGGCGGGTTTTCCCCGCCCAAGCCTCTTTGCAGCGGACGCGGGCGGGGAAAACCCGCCCCTACGTTGTTGGTTGCATTACTTATTCAAAGACCATTATTCGTCACTACGCGGCTATTTTCCGAGGATGAGAAAACAATGCGATCAATATGGGCGGCTGTTTTTCTGATGCTCGCCGGATTTGCGCTCCCGGCGCAGGAGCGTACCGGCCTGCTTTTTCGGGAAGACTGGAAAGAACTGCCGGCGGCCACACCCGTGACCGAAGAGCACGTCGCCAATCCCGCGTTGGCGTTGCGTCTTTACGGCCCCGGCAAGGACGGGATCAAGAAGAGCCATCACGATCAACCAAAGGACGATCCGTATTACATCTGGTCGGGCGAATGCAAAGGCGCGTGGGCCGTCGCGCTGCGCCACCGGGATTTTTACGCCGACCTCAGCGGCCCGGCGAAGATTCGATGGCGGGCGAAGCAATCCGGCGGGCGAGAGCTTCGCGTCATTATCAAACTCGCTGATGGGACGTGGCTCGTCAGCGATCAATCCGACGGGCCGTCCGATGTTTGGCGCGAGCGGGAGTTCAACATCGCCGAGCTTCGCTGGCGCGCGCTGAACATCGAAACCGTGACCGAAGGCGGATGGAAAGAAAAACCGGATTTAAGCCGGGTAGACGAGATCGGATTTACCGACCTGATGGCGGGCGGGCGCACTCCGGCTTCATCGCGGCTGGATTGGATCGAGGTTTGGGCGGCAGGGCGCAAACGCGAAAATCGCAACGCCAGTTCGCTCGTCTATCCCGGCAAAGACGGCAAGCTGGTTTACGTCGCGGATGATCGCGGCAATCGCATTCCCGATTTTTCTCACGCCGGTTATCGCGGCGGCGGCGTCAACCTCCCCGACGTTCCGGTCAAAGCCGAAGTCGCGCCCGCTGACGGCGACGATGGCGCGCGCATTCAGGCGGCGATTGATCGTGTCTCGAAACTCCCGCTCGACAAACGCGGCTTGCGCGGCGCGGTGTTGTTGAAGAAAGGCCGCTACGAAATCGAGGGCGCGATCAAAATCGCGGCGAGCGGCGTCGTGTTGCGTGGCGAAGGGCAGGATGAAAACGGAACAACGCTGATTGCGACGGGAACGCAGAAGCGAACATTGATCGAAGTCGGCGGCGACGGGCAGCCGCGCGAAGTTCCGGGCACGCGCCGCGAAATCGCCGACGCTTACGTCCCGGTGGGCGCCTACAGCTTTCACGTCAAAGACGCCGCCGGATTCAAAGCCGGCGACACGATCATCGTTCATCGTCCGAGCACCGCCGGATGGATTCACACGCTCGGCATGGATCGCATCCCGCCGCGCAAAGACGGAGGGCGTGTCGAGCAGTGGAAGCCGGGCACAAAAGACCTGCGCTTCGACCGCGTGATCACGCGGGTCAACGGCAACGAGATCACGATTGACGCGCCGCTCTGCAACTCATTCGACAATGAGTTCGGCGGCGGAGCGATCTACAAATACGAATTCGCCGGGCGCATCACCGAGGTCGGCGTTGAAAATCTGCGCGGCGTTTCCGAATACAAAGGGCGCGAGGACGAAGACGAAGCGCACGCCTGGGATTTCATCGTGATTGACGCGGCGGCCAACGCCTGGGCGCGGCGCGTCACGGCGCTGCATTTCGGGCACAGCGCGGTTGACATCGAAAGATGGGCGAAGTGGGTGACAGTCACGGACAGCGTTTGCCTCGATCCGGTTTCTGTCATCACCGGCAGCCGCCGCTATCCGTTCGTCATCACGGGCCAGTTATCGCTTGTCCAGCGATGCTTTGCGCGCAACGGGCGGCACGATTTCGCGCAGGGCAGTTTGTCGCCGGGGCCGAATGTCTTTCTCGATTGCGCCTCGGAGAAATCGCACGCCGACACCGGCCCGCATCACCGCTGGTCGGCGGGCGCGCTTTACGACAACGTGCGCGTGCCCGATGGCGCAATCAACATTCGCAATCGCGGCAATCTGGGAACGGGGCACGGATGGGCGGGCGCGAATATGGTGATCTGGAATAGCGAGGCTGGCGTGATCACCTGCGAAAAACCGCCGACTGCGCAAAACTTCTGCATCGGCTGCCGCACGAAAGATCGTCGCGGCGACGGCCGCTGGGAATCGTTCGGCCAGCCGGTCGAACCGCGCAGTCTTTATTTGAAACAACTCGAAGATCGTCTGGGCGTGGCGGCGGTCAGAGCGATTCAAGCGGAGAGACGCTGATGCGGCGACGAGATTTTCTGAAACGGAGCGGCGCCGGAATGTCCGCGCTGCTTGCGTCCCAGGCGCTGCGCGCGGCGAGCGAACAAGCCGCCACTCATCGTGTTTCCAGCGCGGCTGAGATTGCAACCGCAGCCAGCCGCGCGAAGCCAGGCGATGTGATCGTGATGTCGGACGGAGTTTGGAAAGACGCCGACATCGTGTTCGACGCGCAAGGGACAGAAGGCAAGCCCATCACATTGCGTGCGCAAACGCCCGGCAAGCTGATCCTGAGCGGCGGCTCGCGGCTGCGCATAGGCGGCGCTCATCTGGTGGTGGATGGGTTGTGGTTCAAGGACGGCTATGTTTCCTCCGGCGACGTGATTGAGCTGCGAGCCAATCCATCGAAACACGCGCATCATTGCCGCGTCACCAACTGCGCCATCACCGGCTACAACCCGTTTGACAAGAAGGCCAACAACAAATGGGTGTCGCTTTACGGCGCGCACAACCGCGTTGATCATTGCGCGCTCATCGGCAAGGAGAACGCCGGGACGACGCTGGTCGTCTGGCTTTCCGGCGAGCCGAATTATCATCGGATTGATCACAATTATTTCGGGCCGCGTCCGCCGCTGGGCGCCAACGGAGGCGAGACGATTCGCGTGGGCACGAGCGATTGGTCAATGAGCGTTTCCCGCACAATCGTGGAGCGCAATCTGTTCGAGGAGTGCAACGGCGAGATCGAGATTATTTCGAGCAAGTCCTGCGAGAACGTCTATCGCCAAAATACTTTTTTGAATTGCGAAGGGACGTTGACGCTGAGGCACGGCAACCGCTGCGAAGTTCATGGAAATTTCTTTCTCGGCAATCACAAGCGCGACACCGGCGGCGTTCGCATCATCGGCGAGGATCACAAGGTCTACAACAACTACTTCGCCGGGTTGATGGGCGAAGATGCGCGATCGGCGCTGAGCATGAGAAACGGCATCCCCGATTCGCCGCTGGCCGGATATTTTCAGGTCAAGCGGGCGGTGGTGGCGTTCAACACACTGGTGGATTGCCGCTCGAATTTCGCGCTCGGCCTGATCAGCAACGATCCCGGAAGAAGCACGCTGCCGCCCGAAGATTGCGTCATCGCCAACAACCTGACGCGTGGCGACAGCGGGCCGCTCATCCGGGAAATGAACAAGCCGCTGAATCTGCGCTGGCAGGGAAACATCTTTCACGGCGCCGCGCTCGGTGTGAATCCAACATCCGGCATTGTTGAAGCCGACCCGCGACTCAGGCTGGGCGCTGACGGCTTGTGGCGGCCCGGCGCCGGCAGCCCGGCCATCGGCGCCGCCGTCGGCGATTTTCCGTTCGTCACTGACGACATTGACGGCCAACCGCGCGGCAAAAAGCGCGACGTCGGTTGCGACCAGTCGTCGAACCGGCCTGCGCTGTCGCGGCCACTGACCCGCGACATGGTCGGTCCCACCTTCCGGGTAATTTAGTTTTTGAAGGAGGAGTATGCGAAACGGAACTTCGAACGCACGATCTGTAAGGAGGAGGCAATGGCGCTGAGCATCAACGATTTCAAAGTGTACATGCCTGCGAAGAACTTCGAGCAATCAAAGCGGTTCTACTCGGCGCTCGGGTTTGCCATGTCTGAGGGATGGGGAGGCGCGGCTGATTTTGAACTCAACGGCAATCGCTTCCGGCTGCAGGATTACTACGTCAAGGACTGGGCCGACAATTTCATGGTCGTCATGGGGGTTGATGATGTCGAGTCGTGGCATGAACGGGCGCGGGAGATTGCGAGCAGCGGTGAATTCGGCCACATTCACATCAAGCCGCCGGAAGCCGTGGACGGCTCGCTGGTTCTTCACGTGGTTGATCCATCCGGAGTGTTGCTCATCTTCGTCCAAAAGGCGCGCGATGGCGCCTGACAATCGCTCAACCGGGGCGAGACCGCCGGAGCGCAATCGTCGTCCAATCGTAGTCATGGATTGAGCGAGCCTGGAGAAAGATATCGCATGCTTTTGATTGAAACCGAAGAGCAATTGGAAGACGCGCTGGCCGCGCCGAATGCGGCTGACGCTGAGGTGATGCGCCGCCTGTCGGGCGATGTGATCATCCTCGGCGCGGGCGGCAAGATGGGGCCGTCGCTCGCGCGGCGCGTCAAACGCGCGACTGAAGCGGCGGGCGTCAAACGACGTGTGATCGCCGTCTCGCGCTTTTCGTCTCCGCAATCACGCGGCGAACTCGAAAGCGCGGGCGTCGAGACCATCTCCTGCGATTTGCTTGATCGCGCGCAGATTGCCGCATTGCCCGATTGCGAAAACGTCTTCTTTCTGGCGGGCAGAAAATTCGGCTCGACCGAACGCAGCGACCTGACGTGGGCGATCAACAGCTACGCGCCGGGCATCGTGGCCGAGCGTTATCGCGCCGCGCGCATCGTGGTCTTCTCGACCGGCAACGTTTATCCCTTCGTCAACGTGGCTTCGGGCGGTTCGGTCGAAACCGACGCGCCGATGCCCAACGGCGAATACGCGAACTCCTGCCTCGGACGCGAACGCATCTTTGAATACTTCTCGCGCGAGCAGGGAACTCGCTGCCTGATCTTCCGGCTCAACTACGCGGTTGATCTGCGTTACGGCGTTCTGGTGGACATCGCGCGGAAGGTTTATGAAAGTCAGCCCGTCAACCTCTCAGTCGCGTGCTTCAACGTCATCTGGCAGGGCGACGCCAATTCGTATGCTTTGCGGAGCATCGAATTGTGCGACGCGCCGCCGCGCCTGCTGAACGTGACGGGGCCTGAGACTGTTTCGACGCGGCGCGCGGCTGAGTTCTTCGCGCAGCGGTTCGGGCGCGAAGCGATCTTTCAAGACGCAGAGTCCGATGTCGCGCTGCTCAACAACGCCTCGCTCTGTCACAAACTGCTCGGCTATCCCGAAACGCCGCTCGGAGAATTGATGGAGCGGGTTGCGCGCTGGGTCGAGATTGGCGGCGCGAGCCTCGGTAAACCGACGAAGTTTGAGGTTGTTGACGGGAGGTATTGATGATGACAGCCACACGCGAAACGCTTTTACAGGGCGTAGTGATTCCCGCGCATCCGCTGGCGCTGACAGCCGAGCGCAAACTGGACGAACGCAGGCAGGCGGCGCTGACGCGGTATTACTGCGCGGCGGGCGCTGGCGGCGTCGCCGTCGGCGTACACACAACGCAATTCGCCATCCGCGATCCGCAGGTCGGATTGTTCGCGCCCGTGCTGCGATTGGCGATGGAGACAGCGCGCGAGTTTGAAAGCGCGAACGACAAACGACTCGTCAAAGTCGCCGGGGTTTGCGGGCCGACCCGGCAAGCCGTGAATGAAGCGGCGCTGGCGCGCGAGATCGGTTACGACGCCGGGCTGCTCAGTCTGTCAGCGCTCGGCCAGGCGGCGAACGCCGAACTGATTGAGCATTGCCGCCGCGTGGCTGAAGCCATTCCGCTCTTCGGTTTTTATCTCCAACCGGCGGTCGGCGGGCGATTGCTGGGCTATCACTTCTGGCGCGAGTTTCTGGAGATTGAAAACGTCGTGGCGATCAAGGTCGCGCCGTTCAATCGCTACCAGACGCTGGATGTCGCGCGCGCGTTGGCTGAGAGCGGTCGCGGGCGTGAAGTGGCTCTCTACACCGGCAACGATGACAACATCGTCGCCGACTTACTGACTGAGTTTCGTTTCGGCGGCGCGCGCGTTTCTTTCGCTGGCGGTCTGCTCGGCCACTGGGCGGTGTGGACGAAGCGCGCGGTCGAACTGCTCGATGAAGTCAAAGCGGCGCGCGCGAATGGCAATACTTTCGACGTGCTGGCGCGCTCAGCCGAAATCACTGATGCGAACGCTGTGCTCTTCGACGCGCAAAACAATTTCGCCGGGTGCATCGCCGGACTGCACGAGATTTTGCGGCGTCAGGGATTGCTCGCCGGGCGCTGGTGTCTCGATCCGCGCGAGGATTTGTCGCCGGGGCAGATGGAAGAGATTGACCGCATCTGCGCGCAGTATCCGAATTTGAATGACGATGATTTCGTCGCGCAAAACCTGGAGCAATGGTTGAGATGATGAAAGCCATAGCCGCAATCTTCCTCTTCGCGTTCGCGCTGGCGCAGGCATTGACGCAGTCTGGGCAACAACCCGCCGACACGATTTATTTCAACGGCAAGATCGTGACGATGTGGGAGGAGCGCCCAGTCGTCGAAGCTGTCGCCATTCGCGGCAATCGTTTTCTCGCCGCCGGCTCGAATGCTGAAGTGTTGAAGACCGCAGGGCTGGCGATGAAAAAGATTGACCTCGGCGGACGCATCGTGCTGCCCGGATTGATTGACAGCCACACGCACCCGATCAGCGCGGCCTTGAGCGAGCGCGACGGGCCGCTCCCGCCGTTCAATTCCATCGCAGACATTCAGGCTTACATTCGCCGCCGCGCCGCGCAATTGCCGAAAGGCCAGCTCATCCTCGTTCCCAAAGTCTTCTCGCCGCGTTTGAAAGAACGCCGCTATCCGACGCGCTACGAACTCGACGCGGCGGTGGCTGACAGACCTGTGATCGCCGACAACGGCTACGCGGGCGTGGTCAATTCCTTCCTGCTCGCCAAATTGAAGATCACTCGCGACACGCCGCAGCCCGCCAACGGCAAGATCATCAAGGACGAAAAAGGCGAACCAACCGGCTTGATTCTCGGCGCGCCGCAACTGCTGGCCGAATGGCGGCGCGAGCGCCCGGCGACGCAAGCTGAGATGGTCGAAGCTTTGAAGCGCATGCAGCGCGCCTACAACCGCGTCGGCATTACCTCGACGATTGATCGCGGGCAGGGCGCCACAGGGTTTCGCGCTTATCAGGAGCTTCAGCGGCGCGGCGAGATGACCGTCCGCAGTTTCGTGACTTATCGCATCAGCGGGCAAGGCACGCCGCAGCAGGCGCGGGCTGAAGTCGAGCGTCTGCCGTTCGTCACCGGCTGGGGCGACGACTGGCTGCGCGTCGGCTCGCTGAAGATCGTGATGGACGGCGGAATTCTGATCGGCACGGCTTACCTGCGTGAGCCGTATGGCGAACACACCGATGTTTACGGCTATCACGACCCGGACTATCGCGGCGTGCTGGCCGTGCCGCGCGAGAATGTTTTTGAGATTGCGCGCGCGGCGAATGAACTTGGCTGGCAGATGACGGCGCACGTCACAGGAGGCGGCTCACTCGACATCTTGCTTGAGGCCTACGAAGCGGCAGACCGCGAACATTCGATTCGTGATCGCCGCTTCACCGTCACTCACGGCAATTTCCCGAACACGCAGGCCATCGCGCGGGCAAAGAAACTCGGCGTCGTCTTCGATTGCCAGCCGATGTGGTATCACCTGGATGCGCCCGCGCTCAAAGACGTGCTGGGGCCTGAGCGGATGGCGCATTTTCTGCCGCTGCGTTCGCTGTTCGACGCGGGCGTCGTGGTCGCAGGAGGATCGGATCATATGGTTCGCTCCGATCCGCGTCTGGCGACCAATCCTTATCATCCGTTTTACGGGATGTGGATGGCGATCACGCGAAAGGCGGTTGACGGATCGGTCATCAATCCCGAACAGCGCGTCACGCGCGAGCAGGCGCTGCGGATGTGGACGACGAACGCGGCTTATCTTTCTTTCGACGAAAAGAACAAAGGCTCGATTGAGCCAGGCAAACTGGCCGATCTGATCGTCGTCTCGAAGGATTTTCTTTCGTGCCCGGTGGATGAAATCAAAGACATCGAGACGCTGTTGACGGTGGTGGATGGCAAAGAAGTGTATCGCGCAACCGCGCCTTAGATCGGTTTGCAATTGCGTATGCGGAATTAACCACGGGGGGCACGGTGATCACGGGGGAAAGAAAAAGTGAAATCACGGCAACTCTTATTCTTCCCCGTGATCCCCGTGTCCCCGTGGTTAGTCTGGGTTTCCATACACTGATTTGAAATCTGATCTAGGCGGACGCGACGCGTGAGAGAGAATCATTACGGAAGCCGCTCTTCGATTTTTGGAAGGCGAACAGCGCGACTCACTCCGATTACCAGACTCCTGATCAATCCGACGAACGCCGCCAGCCAGGCGATCAACGCAACGTAGATAAAGAAACGCGGAATGTTCAGCAGGAAAGTCAGCCCTGTGGCTTTCGAGAGTTGAAACGTGCTGGCGGTGTACATCCCAAGCGGAAAGACCATGCCCCAATACTGCGGATCGTAAGTGAGCGGGAATCGTTTATAGATGTGGCGCCAAACGCCCAGGATAAGGAGCAGCGGAATCCACCACGTCCCCGCCGCCCAGAAGAGCAATGTGAAGCCCATCAGAAACGGCAGAATCTCGCGCAAAAACACCCAATGCGGCGCGCTCAAAATCAACGTCGCCCCAGCCAGCGTCGTGATCGCCACCGCGCCCATGTTAATCCAGTAGGGCGGAGTAAGCTCCGCTGAGGTCAGCCTGACGAAGGTCAGCCGGTAAAAGATGAGCGTGATGATGCTGAGATAAAGCATGCAGCCGATCAGGTACATGCTGAGCGTGAAGAAGAGCAGCGGTTCCCGCCCGGCGTCGAAATGCGGCGCAAGCAATGTTCCCAAAACTGAGATAGCCTGCGTCGCCACCGCGGCAATCAGCCACGCTCCATTGATGCCGGTTTCCAGCGCCGGTTTCTCTTCGCGGATTATGACGGCGGTGAAGAAGGCGTACATAATCAGCAGCCAGAGCGCCAGACCGCACAGCCAGAGAAATGTAGCTACCGTGAATGAGCCGGCGATGATGATCAGTTGAGAACCGAGCACGCAGGTTCCCGCAACCAGAGTGAAGAATCCCGGCCCTCTGACGTGGCTGGTCAAATCGGCGAGCACGCGCGGCAGAAAGCGGGTCAGGCGCAACAGCGTCAACGACCATAGCGTCACGTAGGCGGCGATGTTAATGACCAGCAACGTCCAGGCAATCGTCCGCATCTCCATGCGGTAAGCCGCCACCGAGATGATTCCGGTCGCCATCACCAGCGAGAAGTAGCCTGGGAACAGATTCTCCACCGCCTGATCGAGAAACCGCTTCATGCGCTCATCGCTCCATTGCGTACAGGTATCGCAGCAAACCGAGGTTGAGTAAAAAACAGATTACGCTGGCCGCGAGCGCAGGCCAGACGACCGTTGCGTCGCCGCCCAGATAAGCGTTCATCGTCGCCACCAGCAGCCACAATTGCAGTATGACCAGCACGACGACGATGCACAGAATGCCGTAGACGACGGTCGTTCGCTGTTCGCGCGTGAAATATTTTTTTATAGCCATGCTCAATCTCTTCTCTGTGTTTCGCAGTCTTCAACCGCCGCTTTCGCTTTCGCGCCACTCATTCAAACGCCTGTTCATCCGCCACAATTCGTCTTCCGGAACTGACGATTCGAGGGCCGGAAACAATTCGTTCTCCTCGAAGCGAATATGGTGGCGAAGAGATTCTCCGAGCGTTTTGAGCAGGTTTGCTTCGACGGCTTCGCGCCGCGCCAGTTTGCCGTTCAACTCGCCGATCAGCAGCCTGATGGCGGCGTGTTGTTCCAGCGTCATTCTGGTTTCAGCGTTGTCGTCGCCAGCGCGTTTCGCCAGTAACGGCAGGATAATCTGCTCCTCCTGCAAAAAATGGCTTTGCAGGTCGCTTGCCCAGAAATCCGTGAATTGCGCGGCGGTCTTTTCAATCTCGTCGCGGTCACTCGTCGCAGCGGCGACGATCAGGTTTCGAGCCTGAACCAGCGCGTGATGATGGTCGTGGGACAATGGGTAAAGGCTCTCGTGACGTTTCATTCGCTAAACCATGGTGGTTTCGACGCCGACGGCGTAAAGCGCGCCATCACGAATTTCGAGCAGGACGCGCGGCAGCGGCCTTCGCGGCGGCCCGGCAATCGGCCTGCCCGTCGTCAGATCGAACGAGCCGTTGTGGCAGGGGCAGAAAAATCGCTGCTTATCCAACTCCGGCACGACGGCGCATGCCAGATGCGTGCATTCCTGGCCGAACGCGACGAAGCGGTCTTCGCCTGTGCGCACCAATATGCGCTTGTCATCCGGTTCGGGATAACCGAAGACCAGCGACTGGCCGATTGGCAAATCGTTCAAGGCCGCAATGCGGCGGATCGGCGGCTGTCCGCGTCTCTGGCGCAGAAAATTTTGCACGACGATCCACGCCTGGCCGACGACGAACGCGAAGCTGGTCAAGACCATGAACTTCGTGAAATCGCGTCGCGCCACGTAATGATCCTGCGGCCAGTCAATCGGAAAATCGCGCCGCCATTTCGGCTGCTCTTCAAGCGGCCTGCCGTCCGGCGGAATGGTGATCTGTTCTCGATTCGTCAATGTCATTTCTCCTGTTGAAAGTACGCCGGCAGATTGCGCTTCGTCTCGCGCAGGATTTCGAGCGCGGCCTTTCGATCCTCAGCCGGAATCGCGGCGAATTCCTTGTCCTTCGACTGCCCGGTCAACGCCAGCCACAACTGGCGATAAACCTGATCGAGCGCCGGTTGCGGCAGCGCGTCGAACGCCTCCGAATAAATCAGGTAGCTGCACGGATAACGAAACAGCTTCCGCTTGCCCTGCAGATCGAAATCGCGCAGCGAGCGCCCCTGTTTGTCGCGCGGCCCCTGCGCGGCGAACTCTTTGGCGAAGCCGCTCGTGCCGGTGATCGGCGACGACCATCGCGCCTCGCCAGTGAAGAGCAGATAGCGCAGCAAGTCATCAGCCGCGCGTTCGATGCGCCGGCGCGCGCTGTCGGTCATCACGTCGTTCGGCTGCCCCATCGCCTCGTTCAACACCTTTTGATCGTGCAGCGCCATTCGCGTCTCGAAATTCAGCCTCGTGATCAGGTTGTGCATCTGCGTCTGATGCTCCAGCGTCAGCAGCGCCACGATGTCGCTGTGCGGCGTGACGTAGCCCGCTGTGTCGAAGCGCGGCTCCAGTCGGGTCACGTTCTGGCTGACGAGTTGCGCCGGGTTGTAATCCAGCCCCTTCTCATCGAAGCGCATATTGCCGAGATGCCGCTCGGCGCCGTGCTCGCCGGTGACGTACCAACCGCCCCAGCGTTCTTTGAGCGGGCTGCTGTGATTGGTGATGAAACCGCCGAGCGGCGCAATCGGATAACCGCGCGCGTCGGGATAGACAGAGCGCACGAGAAAACCGGGCACGTTGCGCGTGCTGTTCGATACGTGACATTGCAGGCATTCGTCGTTGCGGCGGAAGCGTGGCCGCGCGGTCTTCTCCTGTTCCAACATGTAAAAGACGCCGCCCAGCTTCGAGTCCACCGCCGCAATCTCGATCACGTCGCCGCCGCGCACATAACCGATGTAGGTTTCATCGTTGAAAAAGATCGCGCGCGGGTTGGATGGCATGATACGGTGCAGTTGAAAACTGGTCTTGGAGAAAACCAGCCCCTGCGACGCCGCTGACACGCCCAGATGCTTGAGCACGGAATCCAGATAGCCGCGCGGCTCGCTGTATTCGAGCTTGACCTCGCCGTCATCCAACCGCCGCTGCAAACGCGCCACCGCGTCGGCGCTCACGCCCTGGCGATAATCAATCGCTGGATGCTCCTGCGATTGCTGTTGCCGCACGGCGCGCGCTGGCGGCAAAGCGAAATAAAATCCGGCGACCAGGCCGGCGGTCAGGATTGTGGTGGGAATCGCTCTCTTCATCGTCACGGTTGAGTCAATGGTTCAGCCGCATCAGTAGCCTGACGCGGCATCAAGGATGTTGAACGTAATCTCTTTGCCAATGGTCTGCTCGTCCATCGCCGCCGTCACGTCCAGGTATTCCGCGCTAGCCACTTTCGGCGTCATCATATTGACCTTCGTCGTGATCGTTTGGCCGCCGAATTGAAACTTTTTGACGGCTTGCGAGCGCGGGCGCGACTGTTCGATCTGTTCGCGCGTGCCGTAAAACAGAGCGCCGCTCGGACAAACAGCCGCGCACATCGGCTTCAAACCCGCCGAAGAGCGGTCGTAGCACATGTCGCATTTCATCATCAACTTGAACCCGGTCTCCATCTTCGGCACGCCGAACGGGCACGCGATAACGCAGTTGTTGCACGCGATGCAGCGCGGTTTACGCGCCGATTGCACCACGCCATCGCCGGTGCGCTTGATCGCGTCCGCCGGACAAACCTCGGCGCACGTCGGCTGATCGCAGTGCATGCAGATGACCGGCACGGTCTGCACCGAATGCGCGCGGTCAATGTATTCAAGGTGAATCATCGGATAGCCCTTGTGCGTATCGCACTCGCTGCACGCCTGCACGCACGCCTTGCAGCCTATGCAGCGATTCGGGTCAACGAAAAATTCCAAGTGTGAAGGAACCGCCATCTATATCTCCTCCAAATCACCCGGTGAATCGAAACCGGGTATCGCGGCTTTCATCATCCCACCAGATTGGGACGATGCGTTTGCCCTGCTAACTCTCCCTGCTCATTCGCCCAATCCGGCGCGCCCGCCGCGCGGCGCACTCTCACCGCGCATACCTTGTATTCGGGAATCTTCGAGATCGGGTCCTGCGCCGAGATTGTCAACTGGTTCGCGCTCTTCGCGCCCGCCCAGTGGTACGGGATGAAGATCGTGTCGGGCCGAATCGTCGTCACCACTTGCGCCCGCAATGTGATCACGCCGCGCCTGGATTCAGCCGTCGCCCAATCGCCGTTCTCAATGCCGAGTTTCTCGGCCAATCGCGGATGCATCTCGATGCGCGGTTCGGGATATTGCTCAACCAGCGGCCCGATGCGCCGCGTCTGCGTACCCGAAAGGAACTGGCTGATCACGCGGCCCGTCGTCAGCATGATCGGATACTCTTCGTCCACGTCTTCCGCAGGCGGCGTGTACGGCGCGACGTTGATGCGCGCCTTGCCGTCGGGGAAATAGAACGGCCCCGCGCCCTTCGCTATCGGGTTCCACGATCCCGGCTCGAACAATCGCGGCGTCCCGTGATGCTCTTCGTTATAACACGGCCAAAAGACGCCGTTCTGCCGTTCGATCTTTTCGTAGGTAATGCCGTAGTAATCGGCGATGCCGCCTTTCGACGCCACGCGCAGCTCGTCGAGAATTTCGCGCGGCTCGTTGAACGTGAAACCGCGTTCGCGGCCCATCGCGCGAGCGATGTCCTGAATGATGCGCCAGTCCTGTTTGGCGTCGCCCGGTGGATCAACGGCCTTGTTGATCTTGATCACGCGGCCTTCGATCTGCGTGACGATCCCTTCGTCTTCCTCGTGCAGCGAGCCGGGCAACACGATGTCGGCGTGATAAGCCGATTCGTTGAGGAAGAAATCTATCGCGACGTAAAACTCAAGCTTGTCCAGCATCCGCGCGACAAAATTGTTGTCGGGCAGCGAAACCTTCGGATTGAAACAGATTGAGAGCAGGCCTTTGATTTCGCCTCGGTCAATCTTGCGGAAAATCTCGTAAGCGTCCACGCCCGCCTGCGGCATCTCCTTTTCGTCAATGCCCCAGATTCCGGCGATGTGCGCGCGATGCTCCGGGTTCGAGATGTCGCGCATGCCCGGCAGTTGATCGCATTTCTGCCCGTGTTCGCGTCCGCCCTGGCCGTTGCCCTGGCCGGTGATCGTCCCATAGCCGCAGTTTTCGCGCCCGATGCGGCCCGAAGCCAGCACGATGTTGATCGCGCCGAGCACGTTCTGCACGCCGTGCGAATGATGCTCGATGCCGCGCGCGTGCATCAGGAAAGATGTTTTCGCCTTGCCCCACCATTCGGCGGCCTGGCGGATCGCGCGCTCAGTGATGCCAGTGACTTCGGCGGTCTTGCGCGGCGTCCAGTCTTTGACGTGTTCGGCGGCGGCGTCGAAGCCGACTGTCCAGTTGTTGATAAAATCGTGATCGAGCCAGTCGTTCTCGATCATCAAATGCAGGATGCCGTTGAAAAGCGCGATGTCGCGTCCCGGCTTAATCGGCAGGAACAAATCGCAGGTGCGCGCAATCGGCGTGATGCGCGGGTCAACGACGATGATCTTCGCGCCGTTCTCGCGCGCCTGCCAGACGTAATTGGTCGTGATCGGCGCGCATTCGGCGACGTTCGATCCGCTGATCCAGACGACTTCAGCGCCCAGGATGTCCGACCACGGATTGGCCGCGCGATCAACGCCGAAAGCCTTCTTGTTGCCCGCGCCCGCGCTGACCATACAAAGCCGCCCGTTGTAATCAATGAATGGCGTCTTGAGTGCGACGCGCGCGAACTTGCCCATCAAATAAGCCTTCTCAGTCGTCAGGCTCGCGCCGGAGAGCACGCCCATAGCGTCATTGCCGTAGGTCGCCTGAATGCGCTCGATCTCCGCCGCCGTGCGCGCAATCGCTTCGTCATAGGGCATTGAACTGAAGCCGCCGGGCGACGCCGGGTCGCGCCGCAACGCTGTTATCAGCCGGTCGGGATGCGCGCCCTGCAAATATCGCTTGACGCCCTTCGGGCAGAGCATCCCCTTGTTGAACGGATAGTCAACCCTCGGCTCGAAGCCGATCACGACGTTGTCTTTGACTTTGAGCTGGATGCCGCACTGCTGGCCGCAAAAGCAGCAATGCGTCCTGACGACCTTGTCAGGCTCGGCGTCCGTCGCCAGCCGCACGCCTTCGCTGAAAGCCAGGTGCGGGCCATAGTGTTCGATGATGTCGTTCAGTTGATTAGGTAGTGCAGACATAAATTCTCAAATCCCGAATCTCAAATCCCAAATCTCAAATCCCAAATCTCAAATCCCAAATCTCAAATCTGTGATTCCCCACGCCACATTCTCCCCTGCGCCAGCGCCAGCATCGCGCGGCGGCATCTGGGACAAATCCATTGATAATGCCCGGCCTCGTTGGCCATTTCGTAACGGAAGCCCAACTTACGCTCGACCTCGATCAAATCCTCCACGTGCATTCTCGATGCGAAAGCTTCGCCGCATCGTCGGCAGTGGGCGTGGTCTTCCAGCGCGCCGATGTCTTTGTAAAAGCTGACACCCAATTGCGCGGGTCGTTGAAAGATGTGGAAGAATTTGCCGAACGGCAGCCAAAGCAACGTGAAGATGACCGTGATCGCGTGCAGGATGGCCAGGAAATCGTAGGCGTATCCGCGCATCCACGTGTAGCTCGCCGTCAGCATCAATCCCGTCACGCTGATGGCGAAGAGCAGGATGATCGGCAGAAAATCTTCGGCGAATTGCTGGACAGCCGCCGCGCCGTGATCGCGCATCCGCCGCCGCATCGCCAGCATCACGCCCGCGATGACCAGGAATGAGGCCCAGACCAGCCCGTGAAAAATCAGAAACCCCATTAGCGAATGGATCGGAAATGCGAAGGTAGGAAACCCGAAGAGGTAGGCGCGATACCACTCGGTGTCGTTTGGTAAGGTTTCAAAATGAATCCAGCCGTAAACCAGCGGGAACGTGATTGCGATGGCGATTATGCATCCCCACATAATCAGCATGTGCGCGCTCCACCGCAATGCGCCGCGCCGCGCGATGAAATGGTTAAGCGCCATATCGCCAGTCACGCGCTTGAACCACGTTGCAATGTTGCGCGCCAGATATTGGGGACGCAAGAAGACCTGCCATCCGCGTTTCCAATACAAAGCCGTCGGCGGCCGCTGCAACCACATCGCGTAACGGTACGTGATGCCGAACGCGGCGAAGAGCGTCGCAAACGTGTAAGCCACCAACGCCGCGTCGAAGTGCGCCAGATTGCGCGAACCGACGATAATCAACACCGCCAGAGCCACTGTCACGGCTATCCCCCAGGCCCCGGCCTTAATTGTCTCTTTGGTCATTGCGACAAATCTTTCTTAAGAGGTCAGAACTCTGACACTGCAAACGCCAAGCCACAGCTCCAATTGTCTCCGAAATGGCCTTCTATTAAAAGAACCCATCAGCGGAAAAGACGCCTTTTTATCGCCGTTTCAGTAGCCAATGACGCCTGAAAATCAACGGGCGCCGTCTGAAGGCCAGAGATGGAATCAGAATCAGGAGAGTTACGGAAACTACGTGAACTCCCACAACCGCTGCGGAAATTTACGCGCTCAGCCTAACGCCAGGACGGTAGTTAAGGCAACGGTTTGGTGACGACTCTGAAGCCCAGGTCGTGATGGCGAACTTCCGGCTGAAACGTGTCTCGATAAGCGATTGAAAGCAGCGCGATGCTGGCGCTGTACCACGAACCACCGCGAACCACGCGTGCTTCCGTCCAATCGTCGCGGTTGCGCTCATCATCGGCGTAGGGCCGCTCGCGGTTGAACGGGCGATTGACGGTCTGTGTCCATTCGGCGACATTGCCCGACAGATGAAAAGCGCCATAGCGATTGGCCTGAAATCGCGCTCTTGTTTCAAGCGCGCCGACCACTGTTTCCGGCGCGCCGGGATTCTTCTTCCAATTGTACAGTTTCGATTCCTCGTCGCTGAGCGATTGGCTGAGCGCGAAATCGAAGCTGTCCGGCCCGCGCGCCGCCTTCTCCCACTCAGCTTCCGACGGCAGCGAAAAGAGCCAGCGCCCCTGCCCGAACTTTTTTGTCATCCAGCGGCAAAACGCAGCCGCTTCAAACCACGTCACCCAGGTCACGGGCTGATCATCCTGGCCGAAGCGTTTGAACTCGGCGTCGGATTCTTTCAGCAGCGCTGTCGCCCTCGATTGGTTTTCAGCCCTCCACTTTTGCCCGGCTTCCGTCCAGTTTGAATTCTCAGCGTAACCTTGCGCATCGCGCACGAACTCGCGGAACTCGGCGTTGGTCACTTCAAACGCGCCAATGAAAAACGCTGATAGCCAGACGTAATGCGGCTCGCGCGGGTTCCGCCGGTCGCCGATCAAAAAAGATCCGCTGGGCACGAAAACCCATTCAGGCAAACTCCCGGCCAATCGTGGCGGCGCGCCCGAAGCCGGTAAGCGAATGGTCAGCGGGAACGAACCGTCGGCGTCCGGACCACGGCGATAACCTGAAATTGAGATTGGATAAAAGATGGTTTGATTCGGCAGGTCAACCTTCAGAAAGTAATCGGCGCGCGGCAGCCACGCGCGTTGGCCGTTGAATTCCGCGATTTCGATGGCTTGCGGCAGGCTCTTTCCCGCTTTGAACAATCGAATGGGCGCGTTCGCCAGATTGATGATGATCAACTCGGTCTCTTCACGCTCGAAGTGGAGTCTCTCATTACGTTCATTGCGAAAATACCGCGCGGCGGCGAATCCGGCGATGGCTAATGTTCCAGCGATGATCGCCACGGCGTGAACCTTCTTCATCAAATGTCCTGCCGCTTTAACAAACGCTGTGAGAGCGCGAACGACGCGATCACCCAAATCAGCAATCCGCCAATGAGCGACAGCATGCTCGCCGCGTCACCGCCAAGAAAACGTGTCAGCGCCGCGCCAGCCGCGCCGAAAATCTCCTTGCCGTCGAGCGCCATCAATCCGGCCACCCGCGTCATATCCACCGGATTGCCGAACAGAGAAACGAAGATGAACTGGTTGGCCGCGCGCTCCTTCATCAAAAATGTCCCGCCGATGACGATCAGGTCGTAAAACAGCACAAAGAAGAACCACAGAAACAACGCCGCGCCGAACGCTTTCGATTTGCGATGACACCACGCCGAAACCAGCGCCGCGAGCGTCAGAAAGACCAGCGCCAGCAGCAGCGACAACCCGACAAAGACCGGATAGCGCGCCGCGCCCGTCGTTCCGGCCTTCGCCGCGATGACGATTCCAGCCAGCCCGAACCCGGCCACGGTCGCCGTCGCGATTGAAGCGAACAGCCCCGCCAGTTTGCCGAGCAGAATTTCGGCCCGCGTCACCGGCTGCGAAAACAGCAATTCGCTCGCGCCTTTCTCGCTGGTGAAACTGAGTGTGCCCATCGTCAGCGCGACCAGCGGGACGATGTACAAAACCAGATTGAGCAGACTGGCCGATGTGCGCGCGAAGCCTTGAAAGCCGATTGCGCCCGCCGTCGCCAGCCCGAAATATGAGATCGCCAGCGTCAGCAGGCCGAACAACGCCGCGAAGATCAGCGTCCAACGGTTGCGAATGTTGACGACCAGTTCCTGCCGCGCAATGGTTTTGACCGCGCTGAAATCCATCTCGCCCTCACTTTCCGATCACGTCCGCGAACTTGCTGCGCTCGCCTTTGTATTTGTCCATCGCCTCTTTCGCCTTCTCATCGCTGCCGAAGGCGACGATATTGCCACCCATCGGCGTGGCGAATTCGGCGGATTTGACGAAGTGCGCCGATTCGCCCTTGAGCCATTTTTTAGTCTCATAATCGGCGACGAAGTAAGCCGCGATCTGATCGTGGCCGCCTTTGGTTTTCAGATATTCGCGCAGGCAGGTCAGGTCGTCGAATTTCATCGCGTCGCCGTCTTTGGTGATGAACTCGGACGCGTACTGCTTTTCGCTGATCGCCATCCGGCACATCGAGCACATATCTTCAGGGTTGATTTCAACCGGCGTAATCTCCGCCTGCCCGCAAGCCGCAAGCAGAAGAGCGCATCCCAGCAAAGCCGTCTTGAGCGCTCTTTCAATGTTTTTGACTGTCGTCGTTTTCAGCATGAATGTAGTTCAAATAAATATCTTCGAGCGACAGTTCTTCGGTGGCGAAGCGCGCGACGCGCCCGCCAGCGGTCTCAATCGCCCGGAGCAGTTTCATCCGGTCTTCGGCGCGCGACGTGACCAGCATCGCGCCGCCTTCCATCAAGGCCTCGCTCGCTCCGGCTTCGCGCGCGGCTTCAATCCATCGTTCATCGGGATTGGCCATTATGATTCGCATCCGGCAGCTTCGCATCAACTCTTCGCGCAAAGCCTCGATTGATTCGATGGCGACCAGTTTGCCGCCAACCAGAATCGCCACGCGGTCGGCCAGCCGTTCGACATCGGCCAGCACGTGCGACGAAAAGACAATCGTTTTGCCCTCGCTTTTGAGCGTCGCCAGAAATTCGCGGAAGCGGATCGCCCCTTCCGGGTCAAGACTGACCGTCGGTTCGTCCAGCAGCAGAATCGGCGCGTCGGGCAAACACGCGATGGCCAGCCCCAGCCGCTGAACCATTCCGCCCGATAATTCGCCGACCGGTTTGTGATGGAAGCCGTTGAAGTCGAAATGCGAATTGTGCAGCACGTCCTCAATTCGTTTTGCCGGCAGTTTGCGCAACTCGCAGTAAAACTTCATCACCTCGCGCGCAGTCAGGTTTTCGTGAAAGCTCAACCGCTGCGGCAGAAAGCTGAGCTGGCGTCTGGCTTCACGCGCGTCGCGCTGCAAATCCAGACCGTTGATTCTGATCTCGCCCGATGTCGGCGCGCTCAATCCGACCAGACATTTCAACGTTGTGGTCTTGCCGCTGCCGTTCGGGCCGAGCAGCGCGAAGGTCTCGCCACGTTTGATCTCGAACGAAACGTCGTTGACGGCGGTGAATTTGCCGAAACTTTTTGTCAGGTGTTTGACTTCGATCATCGTCGCTGTCCCTTCCAAATTACGATCACCGCGCCGCAGAGCATCGCCGCTGAAACCAGCGCCAGAACAAGGCGTCCCGTTTGTAGCGGCTTTTGCGGCTCGAACGGGTACGACAGTTTGACGGCTTGCGCGAGCGGCGCGGCGTCGGCTTCCGTCGAACCTTTGATTATCGGAAACGTCTTTTCAGCCGTCGCCAGCGCCCGCGCCGCAGGACTGTTCAGGTACAGCCGCAAACGTGGGTAGTTGCCTTCGAGATATTCAAAAACGTTTTGGATTTTGTGCGCGACATCACCGACGCCGTCACCGTCCAGGTCGTAGCCGTCGTAATCGCTCCAATAATTGCCGCGCCTCATCTCGTTCCACTGCGCCCCCGCGCGTTTGCCCACGATCCGCAGCGGACTCAGATTTTCGACGAAATTGTTTTCGGTGAAAAGATTGTTTTCCGAATTGCTGTAGGCCATCAGCGCCAGATCGTTTTCGGCGATGACGTTGCGGCGAAATGTCGTGCGGCGCAGCGCCTCCATGAAAATCCCTGTCGCGTTATCAACAATGAAATTGTCTTCGGCCACATTGTCTTCGCAATCCTGAAACAGAATGCCGAACGAACTGAAGCCGCGATTGTGCAGGAAGGCGTTGCGGCGAAATTCGATCCGCTTGGAATACATAATCGCCGCGCCCGCGACGTTGCGCTCGAACACGTTGTCGTCGAATTTGTTGTCGTCCGAGTTCATGTAATGCAACCCGTAGCGCAGCCGCGACACGCGATTGCGGCGAATGGTGTTGCGGTGGCTGGATTGAATGTACATGCCGTCGCGCGCTTCGATGATCGTGTTGTCCTCGATCAGATTGTCCGGCGAGTTCCACATATGCAGCCCGGCGCCGCGCTCGCCGGATTCAAGCTCGACGCGCCCGCGCACGCTGTTTCCGCGAATCGTGTTTCGCGCCGAGTGATAAAGATAAATGCCGTAAAGCACGTCGCGCAGTTCGTTGCCCTCGATCACGTTGTCGTTCGATTTCAGCAGCAGGCCGGAATCTTCGGCTTGCAGATCGCGGCCTGAGCGTTCGATCACGAAGCCGCGAACCACGCAGCGATCGGCGGCGACCACCACCACGCTGCCTTTTCCATCGCCGCGCAACACGGGCTTGCCGGCGCCTTCGAGCGTCAACGTTTTGTCCAGAATAATCTGGCCGGTATAAACGCCGCTCTCGACGCGAATCGTATCGCCGGGTTTGGCGGCGGCGATTGCGGCCTGGATTGATTGATTCGTTTTGACTGTGATCGCATCGGCGCGAGCAATCGCCGCGAGCAGAATCAAAGAAGAGAACGCGGAACACACGGAAAAGATGGAATGAACGGAAAAAGGTCTGAATGCGGATCGAAGACTTCCGTGTGTTCCATTATTTCCGCGTGTCCCGCGTTTTCTCTTCATTGCTTTCAAGCCGTCACTTCCTTCGCCGGTTTCCACGACAACAGAATCGCCGCCGTCAACATCACGGCGAACGTCACCAGCGCATACGAGGCCAGGCCCGGATAGCTGTTGACCGTGAAATTGCCGACCACCTGCGTGCCGATCAGCGGCGGCGTGAACGGCGCCACCTTGATCGCCGCAGTCGGGTCGAGGTTGTGGCCGTACAGGTACAGCCGGTGATAAAAGCTCCAGAACGAATACAGCCCGAAGTAGGCGAAAAGCACGAAGACATCTATCAGGTTGGACATCTTGCCGATGACCGTCGCCCGCAACGCCAGCAGCGCCAGCCCGCCAATCGCGAACGGCAGCCAGGTGAATTCGCTGAAATCGCTTTCAAGCAGCGGACGCATGCCGATGTAATGATTCAGCGCGTTGATTTCACGCAGGTCGTCGCGCTGCGGCGTCTTGCCGCCCTCAAGCTGTGAAGCGTAAATGTGCAGGCTCAGCCCGTCCGGGTACTGATTCGACCGGAACGTCATGTGCCAGAGCGGGAAGAAAAGAGCCGGGATCAACGCCAAGACGCCAATCAAAATCGCCAGGCGGCATCGCGGCGCCAGCGGCTGATCGAAAAACGACGCCTCCCGCATCAGCCTGCTTATGATCCCGGTTTTCCCCTCCATTGCGCTCGCTCCCTCTCGGGGCGTGACTGATTCTTGCGCTGTTGACATAAAAGCCTCTCGTTTAAAAACAAGTATGGCGGTAGCCTGGCCGTGAGCGAGGGCAGAGTCAGGTCCTCCCTCGCGGTCGGGCTACCGCCCTGCCTGCGTTATTTGGGCGCTTTCACGGCGGCCAATGAGCCGCCCGGCTTGACCAGCAAATATCCCTGCATCTCCTGGTGCAGCGCCGAGCAGAAGTTCGTGCAGTAGTATGGGAAGATGCCGGGTTTGTCGGCCACGAATTCAATCGTCTTGGTTTCGCCCGGATCAATCACCACGTTGATGTTGTATTCGCCCAGGCCGAAGCCGTGCAGTTCGTCGGTCGTCTGTTCGATGTTGGTGATGTAAATCGTCACCTTGTCGCCCTGATTGACCTCGATCTTGGTCGGCTCCAGCGTGCTGCGGACGGCAATCATCTTGACGGTAACCGCATTGCCGTTGCGCTCGACCTTCGTGTCTTTGACATCCCAAATCGCGTTCGGATTTTTGTTCTCCTCTTTGGGATAGACCTCGATCGGTTTCAGCTTGTCGGCTTTGATGATCTGCGCGTAATGCGGTTCTGGTTCGGTGAAGGCGTCGTAAACCAGCTTCATCTTTTCGCCGCTGATGTTGATCAATTGCGAGCTTTCTGGCTGCGACGGGCCGACGTTCAAATGGCGCCCGTGCGAAAGCTTGTTGAGCGCGATCAGGTATTTGCCGTCCGGATTGACCGTGTCGCCTTCGGCTGTGGCCAGGTGACCGATGTTGTAACTGACCGGAATCTTGTCGGCCACTTCCCAGGTACCGAGCTTCCATTTCGCGACGGCGCTTTCGACAAACAGGCTCGTGTAGGCGTAGCCCTGATCGTCGAACTGCGTGTGGAGCGGGCCTAAGCCGACGTTGACCTCGGCGTCTTTCACGCTGTCGTAGTTCAAAACCGGGATGCCGTCTTCGTTGCCGCTGAAATCTTTCTTCTGAATCGCGGTCAGCATCTTCTCGACGTTGTAAGCCGTCGTGATGGATTGCAGTTTGCCGCTGCCGATGAAGTATTTGCCGTCGGGGCTGACATCAACGCCGTGCGGCGATTTGCTGCACGGGATCAGGTAGATGACGCCTTCGACTTTCTTCGGATCAATCACCTTGACGCCGCTGATGGTGTCGGCCTTGCCTTCGGCGACGGCCTTCTCAGCCGCTTTCCAATTGACGGCGGCGATGTAGTCGCGGTCTTTCTGCGTCGAAGTCACTTCCAGTTTGCCGGTGGCGCGTTCAGTGTTGTAGCTCGTCCAGAACGCCCATCCATCGCTTGGCCCTTTGCCTGCGTCGCCCAGATCCCAATTGAAGGGCGGCGTCAGAACCTGGAAGCCGACGCTCATCTCGCCGCTCGCGGGATCAACCTTGATGCCTGAAACGACGCCGCTGTATTTCGTGGCGTATTCTTCAATCGGCGCGACCGTGCCTTTCGGCAGCGGGACGGAGAAGCGCGACGCGGCCAGCACGTATTCGGTGTTCGGCGTCACGAACGAACCTCCGTGGAAGCCAGAAACGTTCGGGACGGGGCCGAGAATCTGTTTGGTTTTGAAATCGCGCAGATCAATTCGCGCGATGCGGTTGTTGCCGTTGTCGTTGACGAACAGCCAGCGACCGTCGTAATCGCCTTTGGTTTCGCTGATGGCCGGGTGATGCACGTCTCCCCAGGTGTAATCGCCGAGCATCTTCTTCGATTCGGCGTCGAAGCCATAGCCGGTCGCCGGATAAGGCGCGAAGACCGGAATCGTCGAGATGTGGCGCATCGAAGGCACGCCCGCCACATACACGTTGCCGGAGTGGCCACCCGAATAGAAAAGGTAATATTCATCAGTGTCGCCCGGCGCGACGTAGCTCGCTACGGCGGATTCCGCCGCTCCACCGAGTTCTTCGGCGGACGGCGCTTTGTTGCAACTCACCACCGTCAGCGAGAGGATCAGAGTGAAGAGCGCGCCCGCGCCAAGCCAGGCGAGTCTAGTTTTACCGTATTTTTCAATGATTGCATTCATAAATTCCTCCGTTGCCGGAATCATTTGCCGAGCTGTGATTGCTCGATTTTTCGTTGATAGGCGATCTTCAACAGCCTGATCGCTTCCTGTTTTTCCGCATCGGTCAGCGGGATTCTGGATGACAGCACGATGCTCATCGTGCCGCTGGGGTTATGTAAAAACTCTTCGAGCGATTTGCCGAACCGCCTTTGCGTATCCACCGCCGCTTCGGACAAATCAGGGCCGATGTTCGCGGCCTTGATTCCAAAGGCGCTGATCGAATGGCAACTGATGCAGTCCTTTCTGACGAAGAAGGCGCCTTCGCCTCTCAACCATTCGCGCTCTCTGGCCGCCCTCACCGCCGCGGCGTCTTTGGCCTTGCCGAAACCGCCCACCAGCGCAGCCACAAACACGATCAGCAGCGTGACGATGATGGCCAGCTTGATCGGTTGTGATTTCATTGTGGGCAAAATTCCGCTCCTAACCTCTCTTGTTGAAGATCAAGCAAACCGCGCGCCATTCCTGGGTGCGCATCGCTTCCAGCGTGCAGGCGTTCGCGAAGGGCGATTGACATAGGAATGAGCGCAATGCCGGGTCAGGCACGCTGGAAGCGATGCGTACCCAGGTTGCCTTATTTCTTCGGTGGGGTTTTCTGCTCATCCTTTTTCTGCTCGCCGGGTTTCGGTTGAGCCTGTTGTTCCTGCTTACGCTGATAAGCGATCTTCAGCTTCTCGATCACCTGCCGCCTCTCATCATCTGTCAATTGAATCTGCGTTGAGAGAACGACGGCCATTGTGCCGGTTGGCGCCACCAGGAAATCTTCCAGCGTGCGGCCAAAGCGGCTTTGCACGTCAACGACGGCGTCTGAAAGGTCCGGGCCAATCTTGGCCGCCGAATCAATGCCGAGCGACGTGACCGCGTGGCAAACGAAACAACCTTTCTTGACGAAGAGCGCGCCCTCGCCTTCGAGCATCTGTTTTTCTTTGGCGATTTCTTCCGGCGTCGGGCGATCCACGACTTGCGCGCCGGGAATGAATCGCGCCGGGATGTTCGTCCGTCGCCAGCTCAACGCGAGCAGCGCCAGCGCCTGAGCGTCGCGCGACGAGAAATTGAAGTTAGGCATGACCGTGTCGGGCGACGACGACTTCGGATTCTGGAAATGCGCGACGTGCCAGGCGAAGGCCGATTTCTTGCCCGCGATGCGCGAGTAATCGTATTGCTCCGCCGATTTGTCGCCGACGTTGGTCAGATCGGGGCCGATTGTTCCGCCACGTCCGTTGATCTGATGGCAGGCGCGGCAATTTTTCTCCTGCACCAGTTGCTTGGCCAGATTGATGAAGTCCGCGCCTTTGGTTTCGCGGTCGTATCGGTGACAAGTGTTGCAGTTGACCTGCATCAACGCCTTTTTGTCTTTGACCAGATAGGTGTCGGTCAGCTTTTTGCCCAACAGCGGCTCTTCCCAGAATTCGGCGAAGCCGTGCGCTTCGTCTTTCTCGGTCGCGTATCCTTGTCCGCCGTGACAGGCCGTGCAGCCGAATTGATTGATCGGATGTTTTTCCAGGATCTCTTTCGGATGCGATTTGAACGGGTTGGCCGCGCTGTCCAATCCCTTCCACTCCATCCCCTGATGGCAGGTCGTGCAGCGATCAACGCGGTTCAGGTCTTTGACCCAAATCTGCTGCAAGCCATCCTGGACTTGATCCGCGCGCGCCGCGCCGAACTTCTTCGCCACCAGATTGCGGAACTGATCCTGATAGCCTTTCCATTCCGGCGTGAAATTGTCCCAGTAGAGCAACCCCGTCACGATGAACGCCACCGCGCCGAGCGCATAAAGTTTGATCGAATCTTTTTGGAACATCGCTCTCCTCGATTTGAAGCATGGAGCCTCGGCTTCAGCCCTTCCCAGGCTGAGCAACCGACACAAGCCGAAGCCGAGACCCCAAACATCAGAACTTGCGCGGCATCTCCGGCCAGCTTTCCCACGGCCAGTAGAAGTTCCAGTACGGCCCGCGCAGGAATGTGCCGACAATCGTCAAAACCAGAATGAACAGCACAACGAGCAGGAAGATCATGTTTTGCCGCCGCCGCTCTTTGGCGAACCAGACGCCGGTCGAACGCGCTGGCGATTTGTCGAAATACGGCCACAGAATCGCCGCCGCCACCAGAATGCCCGGCACGATGATGCCGCCGATCAACGCGCCATTGATCGTGAAGCCGCCGATACTGAACGTCGTGATCGTCACCAGCTCCTGCAGCCACAGGAAGTACCACGGAGCTTTGGCCGGGTTCGGCGTGATGGCCGGATTGGCCGGCTCTTCAAGCGGCGCGTGGAAGATGAACGTCAGGATCGAAGCCACAGCCAGCGTCGCCAGCGTGACCAGCAGCAATCGCCGCGTCAGATTCGGCGACGATTGGACAGTGTGTTTGTCTTCGTCAACCAACGACGTTTCGACGTGGACGGTCACACCGCTGGTGATGCCGAGCAGCGAATAGGTTTTGCTCTTGATCGGCGCGACTTTCTCTTTCTTCTGCGCCAACGCTTCCTTGTCCACGCAGGCCAGGCCGCCGTCTTTGCGAACTCGCCACATGTGGTAAGAGAAAAGCGCTAGAACAATCAGCGGCAGGAAGAAGCAGTGCAGGACGTAAAAGCGGATCAGCGTATTTTGCTCGATGGTGTTGCCGCCGAGCAGAATGAACCGCATCCATTCGCCCGCGACGGGCGCTGCGCTGGCGATGTTCGTGCCGACCGTGATCGCCCAGTAAGCCAGTTGATCCCACGGCAGCAGGTAGCCGGTGAAGGAAAGAAACAGCGTCACCAGCAACAGCACGACGCCGACTATCCAGTTGACCGGGCGGTTCTGATTGACCGCCGCGCCGTTCTTGTAAGCGGCGGTCAGAAAAACTCTGACCATGTGCAGGAAGACGACCGCGACCATCAGGTGAGCCGAGATGCGATGCAGCCCGCGCAGAAACCATCCGAATGAAACCGTGTACTCCAGGTCTTTGACGGAAAGATAAGCGCGCTCAACCGACGGCACGTAAAGGAACATCAGGAACGTGCCGGTCACCGTCAGAATCAAAAACAGAATCGCCGAAATCGTCCCCAGCCAGAACGAGTAATTCCACGACAGGCTCTCGCGCGAGACTTTCGCCGGGAACCAGTGAAGCAGAAAATTTCGGACAATCGAATCGCCCGCCTCGCGGTCGCTGGCCGGGAGCCAGGTCCAAATGGCCTTTCCCCAGGCCCAATTGGCCTTTTCCCTGATTGATTGTTTTGCTTGCATCAGCGTTTCCTCTTTTGTTCAGACCGTCAGCCTGAAGTTCTGATCCACGACTTGCGACATATCCACGATGAGTTGGCCGTCGTCGGGCGAAACTTCCAGCTTGAAATAATCCAGCGGGCGCGGCGCGGGGCCGGCGTAATTCGTGCCGTCGCCGTAATACTTCGAGCCGTGACACGGGCAGTGAAATTCGTACTGCTCTTCAAACTCGCGCTTGCGCGTCCTGACCTTTTTCGGCTGATTCAGCTTCTGCATCTTCACCGTGCAGCCCAGATGCGTGCAGCTTGCCGAGATGGCGTAAAACGTGTTGCGCTCTTTGAAAACAAACAGGCGTTTGTCTTCAAGGAACTTGCCGCCTTCGCCGAACTGGTCGGGCGCGCCGACTTTGAATTTCTGCGGCTCTTCGTAAAGCACGTTGGGTTTGAGCGAACGCAGATACGCGAATGCCTGCCCGGCCAGCGCGGCGAGCGTCGCCCCCACGCCAAGCCGCGTCAGAAACGAGCGCCGCGAAGTTTTGTTGGCGTGCGGCTCGGCGTCTTCGGCCAGAATTTCGGCCTTGATGCGGTTGAGCTTCGCCTGTTCGGTTTCGCCCTTCGAGCGAAATTTATCGAGCCACGACTTCCTGCTCTTCATAGTAGAAGACCTCCATCGTCATCGCGTCCGTCGGGCAGCGAATCGCGCACAACCCGCAGCGGATGCATTTTTCATCGTCTTTGATCATTGCCGACAGCGGCGTTCCGAAATCCGCGTCAATGCCTGTGGATTCGATGATGCGCTGTTTATCGTCAGGAGCGAGATCGAGATCGTCGAGCGGGACGAGCTTCAGGCAGTATTCCGGACACACGTCCACGCAGCGATTGCACATCACGCACTTCTGCGGGTCGTAAATCGTCTGGATGTGGCAGGCAAGACAGCGTTCGGCCTGCCGTTGCGCCTCGGCTTCGTCGTAACCGGTTTCGACTTCCGAAATGCCAGTGCGCCGGTCGAGCGAGATAGTCGGCGGCGCCGTGCGCTCGCACTTCTCGTAATCTTCGGGCATCCGGTAATTGCGCGTCGGAACTTTCTCGACGGTCAGATTGAAGACCTGTTCGGCGCCGAAGCCGCGCAGGTAATCGTCAATCGAAAGCGCCGCGCGTTTGCCGTTGGCGACGGCTTCGATCAGGTTGCGCGGGCCGAACGCCACGTCGCCGCCCGCGAACAGGCCCGGCGCCGATGTCGCCAGCGTCGTGGGATCAACCTTGATCGTGCCCTGCGGCGTCAATTCGACTTTGTCTTCGGGTTTGAGAAACGAAAGATCGGCTTGCTGGCCGATAGCGAGAATGACCGAGTCGGCGGCGAAGGTTTCGCTGAAGTCAGGATCGTATTCAGGGTTGAAGCGTCCGTTTTCGTCGTAGGTGCGTTTGACGCCAATGATCTCGACCGCTTTCAGCTTGCCGTCGCCGCCGATAAATCGTTTCGCGCCGCGTTGCGGATGGAACGTGATGCCCTCTTTTTTAGCCTCCTCGAATTCTTCCTTGCCCTGCGTGGTGCGCATCACGGGCATCTCATCGAACGATTCAAGGCTGGCTATGTGGACTTCGGTCGCGCCGGAACGAATGGCCGCGCGAGCCGCGTCAATCGCGGTGTGCGCTTCGCCATCGGACATTTTGCCATTCGCTTCTTCCATCCCGGCGCGCAAGGCCATGCGCGCGGCGTCGAAGGCCACGAAGCCGCCGCCGATGACCAGAACTTTTTTGCCGAGATTGACGCGGTAACCGTTGTTGATGTTGACCAGGTAATCAACCGCTTTGATGACGCCGTCGAGTTCCGCGCCCTCGATCTTCATCTCGCGGCCTTTCTGCACGCCGACGCTCAGAAAGATCGCTTCGTAACCCTGCGCGCGCAGTTCGCGGACGCCGTAATCTTCGGTCAGCGGATGGTTGTAGCGGATTTCAACGCCGAGTTGTTCGATCTTCTCGACCTCTTTATCAATCACGGCGCGCGACAAACGAAATTCCGGAATGCCGTGAACCATCATTCCGCCGGGCTGTTCGGACGCTTCAAAAATCGTCACGCGGTAACCCATCAACGCCAGATCGTGCGCCGCCGCCAGCCCTGCCGGACCGGCTCCGATGACGGCCACGCGCTGGCCACGCGCGACGTTTTTGCGGCTGGCGTTCAGCACGGGCAGATGGCCGCGCTGTTTGTTGCCCAGGTCGCGCGCGCCTTCGCGCAGCGAGTCCTGCGTGTCCGGCTCCATTGATTCGACGCCGAAGCGCTCGGTGACGAAGCGTTTCAACGCGCGAATGCTGACCGGCTCGTCAATCTTGCCCCGGCGGCAACTGTCTTCGCACGGCGCGGCGCAAACGCGGCCACAGATGGAAGCCAGCGGATTGGGTGAGCGGGCGACCAGATAGGCGTCTTCAAAATTGCCCTGCGCGATCAACTGCACGTACTTTCCGGCGTCGGTTCGCACAGGGCAGGCCGCCTGACACGGAATCATTCCTTTCCAGAACTCAACGTCCGGGATGATAGTCTTGTACTTGAAGGCGCTCATGTCCGAGTCCTTTGAAAGTTGATGTTCGCGTTACTGCTTGCGTGGTTGTCTATTCTGCGTATAGCAAACACCGCGCCGGAGCGGGGAAGCGTCAATTTGGCCGTCGTTATTGCTCAACGTCTTGAGCGACTGCTTCCGCGCCACCGGCGAAGGGCATGATTTGCGGAAAGTTTCGCAGTTGAGTGCGAAGTTTTCCCCGCGCGGCTGATGGCGCTCGATGTCAGAAGCGTCAATGTCCGAAACATTGATGCTGGTCGGCCATCGCCTGCCATTCAGGATTCGCCTTGCTTTCCATATCAATAGCGCGCGGGAAGAGGATGTTGTTTTCCAGATGGATGTGCTGATGAAGATCGGCCTCGATCGCGGCCAGCGACTGATAGAGCGTCTGGTAGCTCATGCACGCGTCAGGCGGCAGCGCGTAATCGCTGGTCAGGCTCCGCATCTCGCGCAGCAAATCGCCCACTGCATCGTGCTCCGTCATCATCATTCGCACCGGATTCCTGACGGTGACGAAGAATGGCGGCTGGATGTTGCGTCCGCCGATGACGGCCCGCTCCATTCGTTCGATGTACGGGAAGAGCACCTGCTCCTCTTTGAGCATGTGCGGGAGCAAATCCTGCTTCATCGCCAGAAACGGCTCGCGCAGTTTTATCAACTCAGGATGGTTCTCGCCGTGCCGCGCGCAGACCTTGTCGAGCAGCCTCTCCAATCGAAAGAGTTCTTCTCTGGTGAAGACGTGATGCGTTTCGACGATATGCGACGACAGGGCTGCGAGCGATTCGGTCATCCAGTTGGTTTCGCCGGGTTGAACCGCGCGCTCGGCCTCTTCCAGCGAACGCACGACATCATCCACCGAAATCCCGGAAGTCTGACAGGCGTCGGCCAGCGTGAGTCCTCCGCCGCAACAATAATCAATTCCAACCCGCTCGAAGACGCGTGTCGCGCCGGGCGACGTAGCGGCCAGTTCTCTAACTGTGTTCATTGCATTAACAGACATAAAATCTCCTCTCGTTTTCGTCCCTGAAGACGGTTGTCAAAGTGGTTCTTTTCAAGTGCAATGACACTCTACCGGCGTAATAAATAAAGCTCAGTGACTTAAGTCATCGCGGGAATAATTTTTATTGTGGTTTGATGGCCGTGAACCGGCGGGAGCTGAATGAATGAGCTTTCAGGATTTGTTACAAGTTCACGAGCGTCTGACTGAGTTGTTTTTGCGGCATCAGGAAGCGCTCATTCAATTGGACATCGAATCGGCGATGGAGCGGTTGGAACTCTACCGGCGCGAATTGGCGGCGCACATGAAAGCCGAGGAGGAATTGCTGCTGCCCGTGTATAGCCGCGCCGGAGCGATCCCCGGCGGCCCACCGGGATTTTTCATGGGCGAGCATCAACGGATGCGCGAATTCCTGGCCCGCTTCGCCGCTGCGCTGCAAGAGATGAAAACCGGCCGGGCGAATCTGACCCGGCGCGTGATCAAGTTGTTCGACGAAGAGGCGGCGTTCAAAAACCTGGTTGATCATCACGATCAGCGCGAGCGCTCAATTTTCTTTCCCGCGCTCGACCGCGTGACAACCGAAGCCGAACGCCGCGAATTGATCGAACGCTGTTTGGCTGTCAACAGGATGGACAACGGGTTTTAGCTTGCCCGTCTGATTCCAGTGAAGGGAAAACGATGAAGCTTCGATCCGCCTTGAAATTACCCAAAGAACACGGCGCGTGGGCGATGTTTTATGTGCCATTCGCGCTGGGCCTGCTTGTAGCGTGGAAAATCACCTGGGCCGTGCCGCTGTTGTTGCTGGCTGCGTCGGCGATGTTCATCGCGCGCGAATCGCTGCTGGTCTGGTGGCGCGCGCGGAATCGCGGAAAGCAAAACGATCATGCGCTGCGGTTGCTGGCTGTTTATTTCGTGACGGCGGCGGTCGCGGGCGCGCCGCTGATTCTGGTTTACCGGTTGTACTGGCTGGCGCCGCTGGCGCTGATCGGGGCCGCGTTGCTGGCCATCAACGGCTGGCAGGCGACAGAATTTGAAGACCGAACCGCTCAGAGCGAATTGATGGCGATTGGCGGATTGACGATGACGGCTCCGGCCGCCTATTACGCTGCGAGCGGCGAATGGACGCCGACGGCGTTGTGGCTGTGGGCGTTGAGCGCAGCGTATTTCGCCAGCAGCGTCTTTTACGTCAAATTGCGCGTGACGGGCCTGCACGCCAAAAAACAGGAAGACAAACAGCGAGCGCGCTGGCAATGCGCCGGCTATCATTCGTTCCTGCTAGCGTCATTGCTGGCGCTGGCCCTCACGCGCAGCCTGTCGCTGTTTGCGCTGATCGCGTTTGCGCCCGTGCTGGCGCGAACCTTCCGCAGCCTGTTCAGACCGGAGCCTCGTCTCGATCTGAAGCGCATCGGCATTACCGAGATCATTTACTCGCTGATCTTTCTGATCTTCACTACCCTCACTTTTCGATTGGCGAGCTAAATCAGACCACGCGACGTTGGTGCAGAGAGACCAACCGCAGAGGGGCGCAGAGGAACGCAGAGAACAATCCGGACAGGTGTTTCCCCTGCGTACCTCTGCGCACTCTGCGGTGGGCTGTACCAATCTTTGCTGCTCCGATTCAGCCCGCTTTTGAGGAACAAGCGCTGGCGATCTTCGTCGAAGGATGAAACTCAGCTATTCTCCGATCACTGGATCACAGGTGGCGATCATTCCCGATATACGTGAATGCTAATTGATTTACCCGCGTGAGCGCTGATATCGAATAGCATTGCCAGGCAACAACAATTTAATTGGCCGCTTGCGGATTCTTGATGATTTGCCCATCACTTTCTTACGCCCATCCTGATAGCATGATGCCGCGCCGATTGAACTGGCCGTTCGCGGCCACGCCGGGGGGAAACGAGCTATGTGGAAGTTTTCCCGACTCCAACTGTCACGCTATGGAATCGCTGTAGTGGCGGTAGCGTCGGCGTTTGCAGTGACTTTGCTGCTCGGAACCACTTATTTGCCGCACCCCAACGGGTTGTTTCTGGTTGCGGTGTTGATCGGTTCCTGGTACGGCGGGCTGAGGCCGGGATTACTGGCGTTGGTCCTTTCCGTTCTGTCAATCAGCCTTTTCTTTTTACCTCACGTCAGTTCATTCGCCGTCGGTTTAGCCGATACACTACGGATTGGTTTGTTTACGGCAGTGGCGGCGCCAATCAGTGTGATTTCCTCTGCCCGCAGGCGCGCGGAAAATGCATTGCGGGAATCGGAAGAGTTGCACCGCATCACACTCAGCAACATTTCCGACGCGGTCTTCCTTACGGATGGGAAGGGCGACTTTACTTACGTTTGTCCCAACGCCAATGTGATCTTCGGATACTCGGAGCCGGAGGTACTAGCCTTCGGAAATATCTCCAAATTACTCGGCGAAGGCTGGTTCGATCCGCGCCAATTGGAAACTGTAGGAGAGATCACCAATATCGAGCGGGAAGTGACCGATAAAGCCGGTGTGCGCCGTGTAGCACTGGTGAACGTCAAACGCGTGGCGATCAAGGACGGCACTGTGCTTTACACCTGCCGCGAGATCACTCAGCGCAAAGAAGCGGAAGAGGAACACGCTCAGCGGATCCGCGAACAGGCGGCGCGGGCCGAGGCTGAAGCGGCGAACCGCGCCAAGGATGAATTCCTCGCTGTGGTTTCACACGAATTGCGCTCGCCGCTCACCGCCATGCTCGGCTGGGCCAGACTCCTGCGTTCGGGCAAGCTGGATGAAGCCTCGTCTGCGCATGCCGTCGAAATAATCGAGCGGAGCGCCAAATCACAGGAGCGGCTGATAGAGGATTTGCTGGATGTGTCGCGCATCGCCGCCGGAAAACTCAGGCTCGACGTCCGCACGATTGATTTGGCGCCAGTCATCAACGCGGCGGTGGAGGATGTCACGCTGCTGGCCGAAGCCAAAGCCATTCAGATCAAGGTCAACCTCGATCCCTCGGCCGGACGAGTTTCCGGCGATCCCGCCCGCCTGGCGCAGGTAGTCAGGAATTTGCTCTCCAACGCGGTGAAATTCACGCCTCAAGGCGGACGGATTGAAGTCCGGCTCGCGCAGTCTGATCCGAACGTCAGCATCACCGTCAGCGACACTGGCAAAGGAATCAAGGCGGAATTTTTACCTTATGTCTTCGAACGCTACCATCAGGAGGATCGGAGCGGCGCGCGGACACACAAAGGATTAGGGCTTGGCTTGAATATCGTGCGGCGTCTGGTCGAATTGCACGGCGGGACAGCGCAGGCGGACAGCCCCGGAGAAGGGCAGGGAGCCACTTTCACCATCACACTCCCACAGGCGGAAGCGGCGCCGCAGGCCGAGGCGCGAGCGACACGTTATTGATCCGAACATAAACAGCTAAACAATCTGGCTGGCCGGGCGGCGTGTGGAGAGCGGCGATAACTCGCCGCTTCCGCACGCGCCGGGTGAGACGAAAAAATCGTTGAAGTCATACGGAAGACCTGATATTATGTGTTCCATTCTTACGGTTTTCAGATGTTCCCGATGTTGAAGCGGAACCCGAGGGACTCGCCGAAAAACTTATGCGAAATCAGATGGGCGTCTTGAGCAAGGAACTGCCTGTTCCGCTCTATCATCAATTGAAGACCATCCTGCTGGACAAGATTCGCGCGGGCGAAATGAAGCCGAACGACCGGTTGCCGGCGGAAGACGAACTGGCGGCGCAGTACGGCGTGAGCAAAGCGACGGTACGGCAGGCGCTCAACGAACTGGCTGTAGCCGGAGCGCTCAGACGCGAACAGGGGCGCGGCACGTTCGTCGCCGAGCCGAAACTGACGCAAGGGCCGCGCGCGCTGACCAGCTTCAGCGAAGAGATGCGCAAACGCGGACTCAGCCCTACATCGAAAACGCTCAAGCAGGATGTCGTAAAAGCTGAAGCCGATGTGGCTGAGAAGCTGCAAATCGCCGAAGGCGCCCGCGCCGTGCGAATCAAGCGGTTGCGATTGGCCGATGGGCAGCCGATGAGTATTCAAACGACCTATCTGCCGCTGGAACTGGCGCCGCGACTGGTCGAGGAAGATTTTGGCGCACTTTCACTCTACGAGACGTTGGAGCGTAAATACGGCTTGCGCCCCGCGCGGGCCGAGGAAACGCATTTCGCCGTGCTGGTGGAACCGAGCGAAGCCAGATTGTTGAAAGTCGCCGCAAATTCGCCGGGGCTGGCGGCGGAGCGCGTGGCCTATCTCGCTTCAGGCCGCCCGCTCGAATTGACTTACTCGATCACGCGCGGCGACCGTTACAAGATTGTGCTGGAACTGGTTGCTGGCCAGCTCAATTCGTAATCATCAGATCATCACCACCAATAATTCTTTCATCGGAGAGTAAACGATGTCTCGTCTCGCGGCTCTGAAGCTATTGATGTCTTCGCTGCTCGTTGTCCTGAGCCTGTCCGTTGTTGATGTTTTGGCGCAAGTCGGCGGCGAACGCGCGGCGATTCAGCAGGCGCGCAGTCGCGGCGCTGATCCTTTTCTTCCATTCGCCGTCTGGTACGGCGGCGGCAAGGAGCGGGCGCCGATGCTCGAAGCCGACCCGGAGAAACATCGCGCGGAGTGGCGCGAAGACCTGCGAAAGATCAAAGACCTCGGCTTCAACACCGTTCGCTGCTGGGTTGATTGGAACACCGCCGAGCCGCAGCCGGGCCGATACGATTTTCGCCACGTCAACCAGATGCTGGAACTGGCCGAAGAGCAGGGATTGAAAGTCATCATTCAGGTCTACATGGATTCGGCGCCCGATTGGGTGGGCGAGAAATATCCCGATTCGCATTTCGTCGCCAACAGCGGCGACGTGATCGAATCGCAAGCCGCGCCCGGCTTCTGCCCCGATCACGCGGGCGTGCAGCAGGCGATTCTGAATTTTTACGCGGCGCTGGCTCGCAACGTCGCCAAACGTCCGGCGTTTTACGGCTGGGATTTGTGGAGCGAGCCGCACATCATCAACTGGGCGACGATGCAGTACATGGTCAATCCCGAATTCTGTTTCTGCCGCCATACCGCCGCGCGATTCCGCCGCTGGCTCGAAGCCAAACACGGCTCGCTAGCCGCGCTCAACCGCGCGTGGTATCGCCGCTTCACCTCGTGGGAGCAGGTCACGCCGCCGCGCTTCAGCACGATTCTTTCCTACACCGATTATCTCGACTGGCGTTATTTCGTGATGGACAAACTGGCCGAGGATTTGAATCAGCGCGCCGGGGCTGTGTTGAAAGAGGCGCCGCGCGGAGTGGTGACGAGCCACGCCGCCGCGCCGTCGCTCTTCACTTCGCCGCTGATGGGTGCGGGCGCGCCGGACGATTGGGCTATGGCTCGCGTGATCGAATATTGGGGCACGTCGTTTTATCCGAAGCATTCGTCGCCTGTCGGACAGGACGCGGTTTCGCGCGCCGCTCGATTGGATTTCACGCGCTCGGCTGGCTATCGCTACTCCGACGGTTTTTACATCGGCGAGATGCAGACCGGCTTCGGCACGGTCGGTTTGAACGTCAGCGTTCCGGTGACGCCGGCGGACGTGAACCACTGGGCGTGGAGCGCAATCTCACGCGGCGCAAAGGGCGTCAACTTTTACGCCTTTTATCCGATGAACGCCGGCTACGAATCGGGCGGCTTTGGATTGATCAACCTCGACGGGCGTTTGACCGAACGCAGCAAGGCGGCTGGCGCAGTCGGCAAAGTCGTGACGAAAAGAGCCGCGCTGCTGCTGAACGCAAAACCGGCGAGGGCGCAGGTCGCAGTCGTTTACAACCCGCTGGCTTATATGGTCGGCGGGCCGCGCCGAATTCCGTTTCCGGGCGCGCAGGACGAATACGGCGGCGTCGAGCGCGATTCGTGGATGGGCATTTACCGCGCGATGTTCCCAACCAGCGTGCAAATTGATTTCATTCACGCCGACGATCTGGCGCGACAGGATTTGAGCGGCTACAAGCTGATCTACGCGCCTTACCCGATTATGCTGCGCGGTGAAACCGTGCGCGCTCTCGCGCGTTTCGCCGAAGCAGGCGGCGCGCTCGTGATGGAGGCTCGCGCGGCGTGGAACGATGAGCGCGGCTTTTCGACGCCGACGATCCCCGGCTTCGGTCTCGATCAAATTCTGGGCGCGCGCGAAGTGTCGGTCACTCCGGCGGCGAAGCACACGCTGACCGTCGCCGCGCAGGACGCCGCGTTGCCGCGATTGAACATCGGCGCGGCGATGCAGGGCGCGGTTTATCAGGAGGCGCTCGAACCGCTCAGCCCGTCGTCCCGCGTGATCGCAAAATTCGCGGACGGCTCTCCCGCGATGATCGCCGCGAAACACGGTCGCGGCCAGACGCTGATGATCGGCTCGTTTCTCAGCCTGGCTTATCAACGCACGCGCGACCGCAATCTGGAAGAATTTTTTCAAGGCCTGCTCGATTGGGCGGGCGTCGAACGACCGGCGCTGGTTTCCGATCCGCTGGTCGAAGTCCGTTCGCTCGAAGGCCGCGATTACGCGCTCTATTTCATCTTCAACAACGGCGAGAAGGAGACGAACGCCGAGATCAAACTCCAATCGCCATTCTCGAATATTTCAATTCGTGATCTGGTGACCGATCAGCCGGTTCAATTTCAGACGGCTGGCGCTCGCGTCGCGATCAATCGGACTTTGGCGCCGCAGGCGGTCTGGGCGCTCGAAGTCCGCGAGAAGCGGGACGCGAAGAGATAATTGAAGCCTCTGCATAAATCAAACCGGCGGAGCCTTTGGAGTGCGGTAGCTCGGTACTGCGCTCCAAAGTCTCCGCTGATTCACGCGCAGACTTTAGATAACTACGACGGCTTGCTGGGATGACCTAAACGACAATCGGAAACAGCGGTTGATGGCTTATAACCATCGGCGCAATTCAACAATCCCACAAGGAGGTCTTTATGATTCGTCCACGTATGAACGCTTTTCTGGCGTTGATCTGTCTGGTCTCCGCTCTCAGCGTCGCAAGTCACGCTCAAACCGTGACGGGCACGCTGAGCGGCACAGTCGCCGACGCATCGGGCGCGGTCGTGCCCGGCGCCAAGGTGTCTGCCAAAAGCACTGAAACCGGGTTCACCCGCGAGGTTGCGACCAACGCCGAAGGCTCTTTCCAGATGCCTTTTCTCCCACTCGGTCTCTACGACGTGACCGCCGAGGCGCAGGGTTTTCAAAAGATCACGAAGACCGGCGTCTCGATTGAACTGAACAAGACGACGGTCTCGAATTTCAAACTGGAGATTTCAGCCGTCGGCGCCGTAGTCCAGATCACCGGCGAGACGCCGCAGATCGAAACCACGACCGGCGAGATCAAATATTCGCTCGACGCCAAACGCATCGAAGACACGCCGCTCGCCGGGCGCAACTTCATCTCGCTGGTCGAACAGATTCCGGGCTTCCAGAACGCGCCCTGGATCGGCTCGTCGAACAACCCGACCAACTCCACCGGCTCTTACGCCGCCTTCAGCGGTCAGGGCAGCCGCTCAGCGACATTTCAGGTTGACGGCGTCAACAACGACGACTCGTCCGAAAATCAAAACCGGCAGAACGTCAATATCAGCACGATCAAGGAATTTCAGGTGCTGACCAACGCCTACTCCGCCGAGTTCGGGCGCGCGGGTGGAGCGGTTGTGCTGGTGCAAACCAAGTCTGGCACGAACCAGTTTCACGGCGACGCATACGATTTCATGCAGAACGACATCTTCAA
>WBZO01001051.1_pt2 | contig 46300 bp, 37 predicted proteins | sample 5204261 | NCBI WGS metagenome assembly WBZO01 (sample SAMN12412400, study PRJNA552823) | activated sludge metagenome | isolation source: activated sludge from anammox sidestream of wastewater treatment plant... | place: USA: North Carolina | collected 2017-09
CAAGTTTGCTCATTATGGTTATCAACAGAATATTGAGACGTCTGATGCATTGGTGGCGGACCAGATTTGCACTATGGAGAGGGACCGGGGTCACACATCCCTCTTCGCCTCCCACTAAACATCAAAGCAAATGCTGTGGAATCCCTAATGACGTTTTATGTAGGCTGTGCAACGCAGCCGACCGGCCTGGTTGTATTGGTATGTGGTGAAGCACGGTGGGGAGCGGCGGTGGGGTTCAATTTGTGACCCCTTTATTTTCGTTGCACTCTCATCTGTGCCTGCATGCATTGAACGTATTTATTCACCCTAAAATCTTAATACTATGACGAAGCTCCAGTTTGTCGCATTGTCCGTGCTGATATCCATATCGGCCATGAGTCAGCCGGCTTCCTTTGAACCTCGCGGCATTGGAGGGGGTGGCTCCCTGTTTTTCCCTACAATCAATCCATACAACGACGACGAATTCTACGTAAGCTGCGACATGAGTGCAATGTTCCACAGCAGCGATTTCGGTAAAAGCTATGATCAGGTCGATTTCAGAAAATTGCAGACGGCAGCACTGTCTACCTACGAATTCACCAATAATCCCAACATTGCCTATTGCAATTACAACGATGGCAATGGGTATTTCCCGACAAAAACTACGGATGGCGGAAAAAGCTGGAACGTACTCACGGCGTATGGTGTTAACGAATACGACGACGTTTACAGACTAAAAGCAAACCCGCACAATGCCAATCAACTGCTGGTTGGTTCTTACAATCACATATTTTTCTCAGGCGATGGCGGAGCAAGCTTCAAACTCATAAAACAGGCTGACGATAACGGTGCAGGGCTGATACTCGGAGGCGTTTTCTGGGACGGCAGCAATATTTACATAGGCACTAACGACGGCATTATCGTATCCAACGATGGCGGAAACAGTTTTTCTGTCATGTCCGCAACCGGATTCCCGCCAGGCCACGTTTTATGGAGCTTTGCGGGAGCCAAAAAAGAAGATAGTTTACGTTTTGTCTGTATCACGGCGTCAAAAAACGATGTGTATAACGGTGTTATGCCATGGGATAATTACGAGTTCGCCAAAGCCGTCTGTGTGATGGATAATGCATCCGGCACCTGGTTGCCAAAATCTTCGGGAATCGACTTCAGTACCGACTTCATCATGTATGGGGCAATGGCACACAACGACATAAACACGATCTATCTGGGCGGAACCGACAATCTCACAGGCGGCCCCTTGGTAATGAAGTCTGAAGACGGAGGCACCAGTTGGAAGAAAATATTCAATACACGGGGAAACCAGAACATCATCACCGGATGGGAAGGTGACGACGGAGACAAAAAGTGGTGGTGGAGTGAAAGTTGTTTCGGGCTTACGGTCGCACCGTTCAACTCTTCGAAAGTGATGTTTGGGAATTTTAGCAACATTCAGTTGACATCAGACGGCGGAAACACCTGGCGTCAGGCCTACGTTGACCCGGCAGATGAGAATCCGGCCGGCCAACCCACACCGAAACACAAAGCCTATCACAGCATCGGGCTCGAACCCACTACATGCTGGCAGATATTCTGGCAAACCGATTCTGTCATGATGGGCTGCTACAGCGACATAGGCGGTATTAGAAGCACTGACGGCGGTGAAAGCTGGGGATTCCAGTATACCGGCTTCGCGGTTAATTCGGTGTACAGGATGGTGAAGGATGAAGCAGGCACCATATTCGCTGCCTGTTCGGATGTACATGACATGTACCAGAGCACCCGGTTATCTGATGCACTGCTGGACGCCCATGACAACGACGGTAAAATTGTCTATTCAACAGATAACGGGCAAAGCTGGGCAACGTTGCACCAGTTTAATCATCCGGTATTCTGGCTGGCTGTCGATCCGAACAACACAAACACCATGTACGCATCGGTCATCCATACGGGCTCAGCAGCATTGCCATCCGAGGGTGGAATTTACAAGACGGAAAACCTGAATGCCATGGGTGAAACAAGCTGGACGAGATTGCCCGAACCTCCGCGAACTGAAGGACATCCGGCCTGCATCGAAGTACTGGAAGACGGGAGAGTGCTCTGTACCTATTCCGGCAGAAGGGACGACCAGGGGGCGTTCACGCCTTCGTCGGGTGTTTTCCTCTATGATCCGGCAAGCAATACCTGGTCTGACCGCAGCAGTACCGACATGTATTACTGGACCAAGGACATCATCATTGACCCGAACGATGCCACGCAAAACACGTGGTACGTTTGCGTTTTCAGCGGATGGGGTGGGGCACCAAACGATCTGGGTGGACTCTACAAAACGACAGACAGAGGCTTGAACTGGACCAAGCTCACCGGAAGCAATTTCCACAGAGTAACTTCTCTGACATTCAATCCGATGAGGCCGAATGAAGCCTACCTTACTACTGAAACGCAAGGGCTTTGGATGTCTCAAACCATGGGCCAGGACATTCCGGACTGGAATCTTGTTGACAGTTATCCGTTCAGGCAACCGGAGAGGGTCTTCTTCAATCCATATAACGAGAAGGAATTGTGGGTAACCAGCTTTGGCAACGGCATCAAGGTCGGGTCTGTAGAAACGACATCTACAAGTGTGGCATGGATTCCCGACGTAAAGAATTTTAACATTATCCCTAATCCGGCAGAAAGCATGATTACCATTCGATATGAAAACAGTGATATCCGGGAAGGAATTACATTACGAATCGTCAATGCAGCAGGCATTCTCTGTAAAAACATTACCGTGACAACTGTTGAAACCAAAGCTGACGTTTCAGAATTAACGCCGGGCGTGTATTTCTGCGAATTGACCCAAGGGAACAAGGTGTTAGCCCGAGGGGAATTCATCAGGAAATAGTCAGAATTAAAGGAGTTTACTTTCCTTTATCCCGGTAATGACGTTCCGGATCCTGACGGGCATCGAATATGACCGTCTCGAGATAACCTCCAGGAGCAGGAGCCACAGGGGTTTAATATGGGGAAAGGGGCTGGGGGCAACGTCACATTTCCCTATCACTCTCCCACTATACCTGAAAGCAATTGCTGTGGAATTCCTAATGGATTTATCGTAGGCTGCGCAACGCAGCCAACCGGCCGTGCTGTATGTGGTAGGTGGTGAAGCAAGATGGTGGCGGCGGTGGGGGAGGGGCCCGAAGGGCGTAAACTGTCCGCTTGGAAATTTGCCGAGGTTAGGCAGTGCAGAACGGGTGCGCGGGATGAGGTATGGTGGACGGAGTGCGGGGTGGTGTGGTCCTACAAAAATGGACACATTAGTGTAGGTGTTTTTGATTACGAAAGTAGTTGTTTTCAAAGTCAACGGGGGTTGTATATCCAAGTGTTGAATGCAGTCGTCTGCGATTATAGATGTTCTCGATGTAGTGTGCTGCCTGACGCTTTAGGTGCTCGAGATCAACGAAGTTGATGTCGTTGAATTCTTCGGTCTTGAGCGTGGCAAAAAAGGATTCTACTGGTGCGTTGTCCCAGCAGTTTCCCTTGCGGCTCATGCTCTGCGTTGCTTTGCAGTAGTCAGTCAGAAACTGGCGGTAGCCAGCGGCAGCATACTGCGAACCGCGATCACTATGAATGAGCATGCCGGTGGCATAAGAACGGTTCTTCCAGGCCTTCCAGAGTGCCGTGATGGTGAGCTGTTGCGTGATCGTCTCTGACAGATGCCAGCCAATGATGCGACGCGAGAACAAATCCATCACCACCGCCAAGTACACATAGCCAGCGTTGGTCTGTACATAGGTGATGTCGGCAGCCCAGACGGTGTTCGGTTTCGTGACGGTAAAGTTGCGATTGAGCCGATTGTCGGCCACCGGGTGCTGATGTTGCGAGTCGGTAGTTTGCACCAACGCACGCCTGGGCGTGCGCTTGACACGGATGCCGTCTTCCCGCATCAGCCGGCGCATTTTGTGACGGCCTGCCACAAGGTTGCCTCGCCGCAGTTCCTTGTACATCCGGCGGCTGCCGAAGGTATGGTTGGACTTCTCATCAATCTCGCGCATGGCACGCACCAGCTTGCGCTCATCGTCACTAAGCTGAGGTTCAGGTCGCTTTAACCAGGCATAGTAGCCGCTGGCACTCACCTGCAGCACATGGCACTGCAGGCGCACCGGCCAACAGTGCCGGTGGTTGTTGATAAACATGTATTTCAGTCCCTTCCCGGCGGAGCGGCAAAGATCGACATCGCTTTTTTTAAAATGGCCAGTTCCATTTCTGCACGCTCAGCGCGCTTACGCAAGGCTCGTACTTCGGCGGCAAGCTCGTCAGGTGTCTTCTGCCCGGCAGCTGCTGCAGCTCCAAGCGTACGCTTCCAGTACGATAGTCGCTTGACGTCGATGCCAAGCTCACGGGCCACCGAGGCCAGCGTACGTCCCGCAGCTACCATCTCCAGGGCGCGACGTTTAAATGTTTCATCATAAAAATGTGGTGCGTGTTTCATTGCTCTTTCCTAAGGTTTTGGGAAAATTACACCTTTTCCGTAGTGTCCACTTTTTCAGGACCACTCCAGGGAAATCAGTAGGGGAGGGTTTTAACCCAGCCCGAGAGTTTTTAACCCACCCACACGAATCAACGAAAAAAAAGATGAAAATTGAACGGTCAGTAGTATGTATGGGCGACCCCGTGTGGTCGCCCAGTCCCGCATGGTCGCCCACATGAAGTATCAAGTAAAATTACCATAATAATTTGCGGGCTGTCTCTTTCAGGCGCACGGCCGCGGCCCCCCACGTTCTGACCATTAAAAAATCTAACAAATCTTATGATTCTGCCTCCCCCTCCCCAAACGCGCTTGCGCGTTTGGGGAGGGGGCCGGGGGGTGGGGGCGCTTGCGCGTTTTGGGGAGGGGGCGGACGGCCATCCCCATATTTCGTATTTTGCCATCCATTACTGTGAGTGTTACGATGAAACTTCGTGAAATAGCACATGGCCGGTCAGGCGATAAGGGCGATGCAGCCAATTGTGGTGTGATAGCCTTTAAAGAGGAGTACTACCCCCACATTCGCGAACATGTTACCGCAGAACGTGTTAAGCAGCACTTCGAAGGCATCTGCCTGGGTCCTGTAGAGCGGTACGAGCTACCTAATTTGTGGGCATTGAACTTTGTGCTCCATAATACCCTGGGTGGAGGTGGTACGGTTAGCCTGAAGCTGGATGCGCAGGGGAAAACACTTGCCACCTACATGCTTGAAATGGAGATACCGGACTTCGGATGAGACTGTGTTCCCGCCGGCTGCACTTTAGTTTGGTACTTTATTCCGTGCTGGTGGTGCTGTGTGCGGGGGGAATCGCATTGGCTCAGCCCCCTTCCCACACTTTACGATTTAACCCGGAGGATACGGTGCTGGTTAATCTGAAAGATTATATTCCGGACTTGCTCACTGATGTTCGGTATGCAACGGTAAATAATTTTACTAAACAGATCTTATACCCGAATGATACGCTACGCGCCCGACGTGTTGTGGCAGTCCGACTTGCACAGGTACAAAAGCAAGCCAGGAAGGATGGGTACCAAATCAAGGTGTTCGATGCCTACCGTCCGCTCAGCGTTCAAAAACTAATGTGGAGTATCGTGCCCGATGAACGCTATGTTGCAGATCCGGCAAAGGGGTCGCGCCATAACCGGGGCTGCGCCGTGGATTTAACATTGTGCGACTCTTCCGGCGTCGAATTGGATATGGGGTCGGACTACGATGAGTTTACCGAGCGCTCATCGGTAACCTTTTTAGAGATGCCTGACGAAACCCTGGCCAACCGCCGGCGTTTGGCATCGTACATGCATGCCAACGGTTTTAGCGTTCTGCCTACTGAATGGTGGCATTTTGATGTCAATGGGTGGGAACAATTTGCAATTCTGGACGAGTAGTTGTGGTTCAGATAGGCCGGTAAGCAGTGATAGAAGCGTTTATTGTGTCTGATGATGTTTGCTGTTGTATGGTTGCCTGTTATCGTTTAGTTTGGTGTTTGGTAATTGGTTCGGTGACGTGCCACAGAAAATAATGAACACATGATTTTCCACATTGTTGGATGCGCACTGGTATCGGTTCTGCTTCCTGCACTGGTGGCGGTTGCACAGTCAGCCAATGAACTGATGTACTTCAGCAACCAAACAGGACCGTTTCAGCTATATCAAGGTAAACCAGATGGAAGCAATCCCAGACTCCTTATCAGGGAGCCAGGCTACAACTACTGGTGGGTGTATGCACATCCGAATCATACAAAATTCATAACGTACAGATCCGATACTGCCACCGGTAAAAACCAAAATGACTATGAGAATGCAGAACTATGGCAGTACGATAGCAGCGGATCTGACCCGGTCCTCTTGATTGATAAAAAAACCCATCATTGGTCTGCCCACGGTGTTGCCAAGTATAGTCCGGATGGTCATAAACTTATCATGGCGGCCGTACCGGGAGGACAAGATTGGTGGTACGGGTTTGTAACGGATAGCGGCGGACATTACCCGAAACAGATCTCACCCTGGTGGATGATTGACCCTGCATGGTCACCCGATGGATCGAAAATTGTTTTCTGCGGTTTCCCCAATAACACGCCCACATTTGATTTAACAAAACTGGAACTCTTTGTAGCCGAATATGATCGGACTGCTGATACGATCCGAACACCAGTGCAAATCACCTCCGGGACCGGCAGAGTGCACGATCCGTGTTTTTCGCACAGGGGCGACAGGATAGCGTTTTCCGACGGGAACATGGCGTACTCCGATGCAGATATCAAGGTAGTAGATATCACCGGAGATAATCTGACAACCCTGGTTGATGATAATGGCGCAAATGGCGGAAGTATCTTCTGGTCATGCGATGACGCCGAGATTTGGTATCACAACGTCACCCTCTTTGTGAACGACTTCCAGATCCGAAACGTTAATCTTGCAACAAGAGCAATCACGCATGTATTGAAAAACGTAAACAATGCATTTATTTCGGCACACATGCTGTGCGGATCCGTTGCTTCGGCTCAGGTTCCGGGAAGTAAACTGAACTCCGAGGTGCAACCCAACCCATTTATGCAGCAAACTGAATTGCGGACAGATATTCCGCTATGGGATGCAACACTAACAGTTCATACGATGGTAGGGCAAACAGTACGGGAATTGCATCATTTGAACGGTGAAGGTGTGGTCTTCCAGCGCGGTGAACTCCCCGCTGGGATGTATGTTGGCCAACTCAGTCAGAATAACCAGATTATTGCAATCGTTAAACTTTTCATTATTAACTGAGATAGTGGAGGGTAGCCAAGTCCCTTACGGTCGTGGAGCAAGTGGGGAGCCCAGACCGCAGGTGGATTCCAATGCAATCATCACCGGACGCATCCAGTCTTTTACAATCTCATCGCCCCACTTTTTATCCCAGGTTTGTGTCACATCACTGCCATCCATCCGTGAGCTAACACTCCAAACCTGAATCTCCACACTGTCAGTAAAATGTCTGATCCGCCACGTTCGGGTTAGGGCCGTGTACCGGTAGGCAACCTCGGTGATCGAGTCGCGAACCATCAGGATCCCGCTTGCCGTGTCGGCTTCAATAATCTTGTAGCCGTTGTTTTCGAAAATGTTGATTGCTGAGCGCATGTACTCATTTTTCTCAACCGGACAACGCATGTACATGGGCCGCGGACGCTCCAGGTAGTTGTAACAGCCTGCGGAGAGTAATCCAAGAACAAGAACTAAAAAAACACTTACAAACCTCATAGTCAAAGATAGCGCATAGCTTTGTAGCTGCATAAAAAAACATACCGCATTATGGCATACCAGCAACCCCCATCCTCCGTCCCAAGCATCCACCAGCGATACATCGTAGGCAAGCGCGCCATTGCCGAAGCATTAGCCGGTGGCATTACCCTGGAGAAAATTTTCTTCGCCTACGGTGCTGCTGACCCCGAGCTTCACAAGCTTCGGGCCGCAGCCGAGCGCTCCGGCGTGGCAGTGGCTACCATGGATAAGCGAAAGTTTGCAGCACTCGAAAAAGAGCTTTCGCTTGAGCAGCATGCCGCACAAAACGTTGTTGCTCTCCGGGCACCGCGGACACTACTCGGGTTTGACGAGTTTGTGAAAGGGGCTTTGGCATTCGCTGCCAACACCCTGATTGTTGTTGCCGATGGGATTACAGACCCTCATAATCTGGGTGCTATTGCACGCAGTGCCGAATGTGCCGGTGCCTACGGTTTGATTATCCCAGACCAGTACAGTGCGCCGATTACACCCGCTGCGGTTAAATCATCGGCTGGTGCATTGGAGCTGCTGCCGGTATGCAAGGTGCCAAGGGTGAGCACAACGGTGCGTGCCCTGCGTACACAGGGGTGGACGGTTGTTGGCACAGCTACGCCTGCCCAAGCCCCCTACACACAGGCAGACTATCGCGGGCCTACGGCTCTGGTGATTGGCAACGAAGGCGAAGGGCTTCACCCGCGCGTGCTGGAAGAATGCTCGATTGTAGTGGAAATCCCAATGCACGGCAGAATCGCATCGCTGAACGCATCGGTGGCAGCAGCCGTGGTGCTGTTCGAGGCCGTTCGTCAGCGAACAGCGTAAGGCCGGTGAATCTTCTATTTTTGCGGTTTCGAAAGCTTGAATGAACATGACAGAACTCTCTCTTAACGATCAGGAACAACAACGCAGGCATAAACTCACTGAGCTGCGTGAACTGGGTATCAATCCGTATCCGGTGAATTTTCCAAAAACACACCAGAGCGCCGAGATATTAACAACATTTAGCGATGAGCATCCGGAACTCCTTGCCGACGTCTATGTTGCCGGCAGGATAGTTAGCTTTCGAAAAATGGGGAAGGCAAGCTTCTGCCATATTCAAGATCAGGAAGGCAAGATTCAGTTGTATCTGCGAAAGGACGATCTGCCCGACTGGTACGACCATCTGCGACTCCTTGATATAGGCGATATTGTAGGGGCAAGGGGCTATGTTTTCCGTACTAAGATGGGTGAAATCAGCATCCATGTACGCGAGTTTACCCTGCTAACCAAGAGCATAACGCTGATACCACTCACCAAGGAAGAAACTGACGATCAGGGGAATGTGCACCGGTATAGTGCCTTTGCCGACAAGGAGCAACGCTATCGGAAACGGTATCTTGATTTAATAGCCAATCCGGAGATTAAGGAAACGTTTGTTGTTCGCTCAAAGATCATCTCAACGATGCGACGATATTTTGACGAACGCGGGTGGCTTGAAGTAGAAACACCGGTTCTTCAGCCGCTGTATGGCGGCGCAACGGCACGTCCGTTTACTACCCACCACAATGCTCTGGATGTGGACCTGTACCTGCGTATTGCCGATGAGCTGTACCTAAAACGGCTTATCGTTGGCGGCTTTGAAGGCGTGTACGAGATCTCGAAAAACTTCCGTAACGAAGGGATGGATAAAACCCATAACCCCGAGTTTACCAGTATGGAAATCTATGTGGCGTATAAGGACTATTTGTGGATGATGGATCTCACCGAGGATCTCGTGCGTTCGATTGCTGCTACTGTTGGAGCAACAACGATACAGACTGCGGATGGATCAACCACTATCGACTTCTCCAAACCCTTTGTCCGTGCCTCAATGTTTAGCCTGTTAGAACAGTACACCGGTAAGCCATTGCGTGGGCTTTCGCGCGAGCAGCTTGTGCAGGCAGCGCGTGAGTTAAAGGTGGAGCATGACCCCCAGTGGAGTGCAATGAAGCTTCTTGATGAAATTTTCAGCGAGAAAGTAGAACCTCACCTTATCCAGCCAACCTTTGTTACCGATCATCCGGTTGAGATGAGTCCGCTTGCCAAGGCACACCGCTCCGAGGAGGGCCTGGTGGAACGCTTTGAACTCTACGTGAACGGTAAGGAACTTGCCAACAGCTTCTCGGAGCTTAACGATCCCATCGATCAGCGCGCACGGCTGGAAGAACAGGCACGTATCCGTGCGGCGGGTGATGACGAAGCCATGGTTGTTGATGAAGACTTCCTGCACGCCATCGATGCAGGTATGCCGCCTACGGCAGGTTTGGGAATTGGTATTGACCGCTTGGTGATGCTGCTAACGGGTAACGACAGTATTCGGGATGTTATTTTCTTCCCGCAAATGAAACCGGAGCGTAGTAATGCCGAAGCCTGATAAACTCTGGCTTCATGCCCTGCTGTTTGCAATAACCTTTATTAGCACCATGATGGCCGGCACTGCATGGGCTATGGCGGACTATTCGGATATCACACTGTGGGGTCATGGAATAACCTATGCGCTGCTCATCATGAGCTTCCTGTCGGCCCACGAGTTTGGGCACTATATCGCGGCCCGTATTCATGATGTGGATGCCACACTCCCTTATTTTATACCAATGCCATTCTTACAGATTATTCCGTTTGGGACGATGGGGGCAGTGATAAAAACCCGCTCAGTGATACCAAACAGGAAGGTAATGTTTGATATCGGCGTTGCCGGACCACTCGCCGGCTTTGCGGTGTGCCTGGTGATCCTGGGCATTGGCTACGGCACTGTTCCAGGATTCGAAAGTATTTATACGTATCATCCCGAATACCGTCTGCTCGAGGAAATTCCACGTAGCGGCATGTACTTTGGTGAGATGCCGCTATACACCCTGTTCCGTTGGTTTGGTTTGCAGGTTAACGGCTGGATTCCTCCAATGAACGAAGTATATCACTATCCTTTTTTATGTGTTGGTTGGTTTGGCCTCTTCGTTACGGCGTTAAATATGGCGCCGTTTGGGAGCTTGGACGGCGGACACGTTTTGTATGCTCTGGTTGGTGGACGTATGCAGCGCAGGATTTCAAGCATTCTGTGGTGGGTTATGTTTGCTGCCGGAGCTCTTTCGGTGCTTGGTCAGGTGAATACGGTGCTGATGGAACCAACACCCGTTGAATGGATACGGATGTTGCAGGACAGCATAGGGAAGCCGCTTCACATGATGGTTACAACCGCACCCTGGTTGTTTCAGGCTGGTGAAGGATGGTTGGTGTGGGCACTGTTTGTGCGTTTCCTGGTCCGGATTCATCATCCCGAGCTTCCGGACTCATCGCCGATTGGCCCGGTTCGAACAATGATAGGGTGGCTGGCTTTAGTGATTTTGGTGCTCTGCCTTCCCATTCGCTTTGTTTACTTTGTTACTTAAGGTATAGTCGCAGTGTTTTATTCGTACCGGCAATGCAGTTAACCTCGCAGCAGCATACCATTATCGCCACAGTGCTGCTTATTGCGGTGGCATACCTAACCCGTATCGGCGGAGTTGAGATCCAGCCGTGGGACGAAGGGTTGTATGCGGTACGGGCCAATGCAATCGCGCAGACAGGTCAGGTGGTAGATCAGTCAGAACATACGTTGGGCGGACTCTACTCTGCAATTCCTGCACCTCTTGTCTCGTGGCAGTCTGCTGCCGGGATTTCAATTTTCGGGAAGACGGCACTTGGCGTTCGATTCTTTACTGTGGCTGAATCCGCAGCAGCAATGCTGCTGGTGTACCTGATACTGATGATGGTTGCCGACACACGAATGGCGGTGTACGGAACCGTCTTCCTGGGTACGGCATTGCATTGGGTTGTGTATTCACGACAGGCAATGCAGGAAGTGCCGCTGGCTGCATTCTCGCTGCTCACGCTGTGGGGGGTGATGAGGATTTATGTTTTGCGGCAGCGCGGATGCGAAGTATGGCACAGGCAGATGCTGCTTGCTACTGTTGCTGCAGGAACGGGGCTTGGGTTTGCAATGCTGTCTAAACTTACCGTTGGAGTACTTCCTGTACTCTTCACCATCCCATTATTCGCATTACCCGAAACCAGAAAAACTGCAGTAATTGTCGTGCTGACGGGTCTGGGTATTGCATTGCCATGGTATGTATCAATGGCGCTTCAGCATGGGGCTCCGTTTCTGCAGGCACTGTCACTACACCAGGTTACTACCGCGGTAGAGGGTAACTCCAGGAGTTTGGGATTGCTGTATTACGTGAATCAACTCCTGGTTGCCCAGCCGTTTGTTCTTGTGGCGTTGCTGTTGCCGGTAAAGGAACTCCCCGGCATGGTTCGGCTGCTGTTTACCACGGGTAACCCGCAGCAGTCACGTCAGCGATTCAAGGCTGTAATTTATCTGTGGCTGGTGTGTACGTTTATCCCACTAACAGTTGCTGCTACCAAGAATCCGCACTACACGGTGATGATACTCCCGCCGGCAATACTTGCAGCAGTAGTCAATTTTGAACGAATAATCGGAAGGTGGCAACGCAGCATGACACTTGCAGTGTTTATGATACTGCTCATGATAGCCTGTTGGGCATATCTGCCGGGGATCCGACATATTGCCCGCTCTGCTCCGCTGGAGATGTTGCCCTGGCTGCTGTTTGCGGCAGCAGCGCTTATTGTTCCGCTGATACTTCCAGCCAGAATTACCACGCCACTTGCCGTCCGTATGTTTAAGCCGGTCATTATAATCCTGATTGCTGCCGGCGCGATATCATCAGCACAGGTGATTTGGAATGGACGTCCGGAAGACGTTACAGGCGGACGTGAGGTAGCCTTGCGGTTAACTGACTCGGGAATGCCAGCGTATGGTTACGTGTATCACCGGCATAACGATGCCGACTCGCTAAACCCACAAATAGCGTGGTATTTGCAGGTATATTCGGATGGCAAAGCCCCTTTACAGAATTACACACCGGTTGCGCTTCCAGAGACAGAAAGTTCGCTGGACGTTGTTGCTCAGCTGGCAGTAATGGGTAAACCTGTAATTGTTTACTATCACCCTTCGGTTTCGAAAGAGGTGCAAACCGAGGTTGTTGCCGGTCTGGCAGCATTGTACAATGTTGAGTGGACGAGCGAGGAGTACACCTATCTGGTGAAGAACTAAAGCTCAATACTATCCGGCATACAGGCGGGTGTAAACACCATTCATGGCCAGCAACTCGTTGTGAGTACCGGTTTCAACAATTGTACCGTTGTCAAAAACAAAAATCTTGTCGGCATGCACTACTGTACTTAGCCGGTGTGCAACAACAATGGCAGTACGGTTTGACAGTACGTTACCGATGGCTGCCTGCACTATCCGCTCGCTCTCGGTGTCGAGAGCAGATGTTGCTTCGTCGAACAACAGAATCTGGGGGTTGCGCACAACAGCTCTGGCAATAGCCAGGCGTTGCCTCTGTCCACCGGACAGACGCATCCCGCGATCTCCGATCACTGTGTTGTATCCATCCGGCAGCTGCGAGATAAAATCGTGAGCATGAGCAATTCGAGCAGCCTGCTCTACCTGCTCACTGGTAACATTCTCCATTCCCAGGGTAATGTTGGCAAACACTGTGTCGTTAAATAAAATTGTTTCCTGACTTACCATGCCAAACATCGAGCGGTACTCCGGCAGACTAAACGTGCGGATATCCTGACCATTAAAACTGATATTGCCTTGCTGCGGATCGTAAAACCGCAAGACAAGATCCAGCAGAGTACTCTTGCCACTACCGCTGGCACCAACGAAGGCAACGGTCTCGCCCCGTGGAATATTCAGGGTGATGTTGCGGAGTACATTGCCGCTTCCGTATGAAAAGCTTACATCGTTAATGGCGAGTTCCGTGGAAAACGTACCGGGCTTGCTGCTGCCGTCCGTAATGGTTGGTTGTTCGTCCAGCAGGCCGGCAACATTCTGCGCGGCCGCAATTCCGCGCTGCATACTGGCGATGGTGCTAACAATGGATGTTATCGGCTGCATTAAACCAAACAGCAGGAACAGGAAGGTGACAAGATTCGAAGCAACGATCTGTCCGCTTTCAAGAGCCATCCCGCCAGCAAAGAAAACACCGACAAGGGCAAGGATGCCAAAGGTATCGTTAACAACCGGGACAAGAGCGCTTACCCGTTCGTTGCGCAGAGCGGTGTGAACATAGTGAGCCGTTTGCGAGGAAAATCGCTTCAGCATGGTTGACTCAACGGCAAGTGCCTTGACCACCCGGATACCGTGAACGGTTTCCTGAAGTGTACTGGTATAGTTAGCCTGGGCATGCTGCATCCTTGCTCCATACCTGCGTAGGAGCTTCGTGCTTAGCCGTATTGCCAGGAAACTGCCAATGCTTATGAGTAAAGCAATTGCCGTTAGCATCGGGCTGATTGCAATTAACAGTGCTACGTAAATAACAACCGTTATACCCTCACGCCACAAGCCTGTAACCGAGTTTATGGCCGAATGGTTTAGCACGCCTACGTCATTGGTAAGTAGTGAAATAATGTTGCCGGTTTTGTTTCGACCGAAAAAGTCCATGCTCAGACTGGTAAGCCGTAAAAACATGGTGTCACGGATCGACTTCATGATCCCTTCTTCCATGCGTACACTGATAATCCGACTTAAATATTTAAGCAGTCCTCGAATGGCAAACAGAACAAAGATGAAGATGCTGAGGTTGCGGATCGAGATGTAGAATGTTTCGCCAATAATCAGCTTTTGTATAAATGCATCATACCACGATTTTAAGCTGCTGGTGTCGGTTCCTACCCGTGGCATCACCGATGCAGCATCTGCGTTAAACAGTGTCCGGAACACCGGCTCTACCGATGCCAGGATAGCAGCGTTGGCAGCCGCAAACAGCATGTTGGCAATAAAGCTGAACACGATGAGCGTAAAGAATGGCTGTACGAAAGGCAGGATACGCTGAATGAGTTCTTTAATACTGTGATTGTTCAACAGAGGGTTCTACGGTTTTTTAAACATCGGTGCAGTGCAAAGCTATCAATGTGTTTTGTCTATTGACTTACGATAGAAGTTGGCGTATGACGTAATGGCTGTTAGCATTGCCTGTGCCAGTTGCTGCTGACCCTTGGCGGAGCTAATATATTCGGCATCGGACGGGTTGCTCAGGAAGGCTGTTTCGAATAATACGTTGGGCATGGAAGCACCTACCAGTACGTAGAAACCGGCCTGGTTTACACCTCGGTTGTGCAAACCGGTTTTTGCCGATACGTTGCGCTGAAGAAGCGAGGCGAATTCTTCTGAAAAACGAACGAAGCTGTGCTGTGCCATTGTTGCAACTATTAACCGGTCTGCATCTAACTGTGAGTATTTCCCCGTGTTTTGTTCCAGCTGAATTGATGCGTTCTCACGTTCGGCAACACCGGCTGCATCGGCATTGCGGCCAGGACGCAGGATGTAGGTTTCGCATCCGTGTGCCGGGTTAGGTATCGTAGGCATACTGTTGCAGTGAATACTTACAAACAGCTTCCCCCTGGCTTCGTTGGCAATTTGTGTGCGTTTGTACAACTCAATAAATGTATCATCATCGCGCGTCATTACAACCTTGGTTTTTGGCAGCTCCTTTTGAATAAGGTCTCGGAGCTGTTTAGCAATGCTTAGGGTAACGTCTTTTTCATACACCCCGTTAACGCCCTTTGCTCCCACATCCTTGCCACCGTGGCCTGGATCAAGGACTACAACATCAAGTTCCCAGGCTGCGGTTTGCCTGGGAGGTGCTGTGGTTGTGCCTGCCACCGCATGTGTCTGTACCGATGTACCGGTGAACTGCACGATTACTCTGAAGGGGCCGCTTCGTTTTATGCTGACAGCCTCAAAACTTCCTACGTCGCACCGTGCCACCGCAAAGGTTCGTATCTGTGTTGTGGAAACTGTAACACCCTTACATCCGCTAAGCCGTGCTGTATCGGCAAACTGCATGTTTGGGAATCTGACGATAGCCTTGCCGGCAGTAACTTCGGGCCGGTGATACTCCCGGATAGTGTCGGTAGCCACAAAAACAATCTGCACAGTGTCGGCAACAGCAGTGCACTGAATGGCGGTAATGCGCCCTTGCGACAGGAGAATGGCTGGCATACTCAGAACAAGCATTGATTGAACAATGCGTGTGACAAAGGCAGTGTTAATCAAGCCAGCCCCGACGTTTGAAGAACACAAATAAAACAACAACCGTAAGCGTGACAAAAAGCGTGATTGCAGGATACGTCCACCAGAACTCAAGCTCCGGCATGTGTACAAAATTCATTCCGTACCAGCTGGCAATTGTCATTACCGGCAGAAAAATCGTGCCAAGAGCGGTAAGCCTGCGCATGATTTCATTCAGCCGTGACTGCGAAATTGAGAAGTGCAAATCGATAAGCCCCTTAATCTCTTCTCGTAACAGCTCGATCTGTTCTTCTGCCAGGATGGTGTTGTCGTACACATCTCTGAAGTAGGCGGCCTCCTGAATATCAACATATTTATAATCACCGCGTGACAGGCGCTGCATCATTTCATTCATGTGAACGATGGCCATGCGGTACTGAAGCAGGTGACGTTTCATGCGCTGAAGCCGAAGAACTATGCGCTCTGCAGTTGATTTCAGCACAAGTCGTTCAAGCTCTGACAGCCGGCTGATAATGCTGTCATGAACGGCAATCAGGTGTTTTACGGCTGCATCGGCAACCATTGCAGCAAGGAAGTCAGGTCCGCGCTGCAGTAACTGCGGATTTTTGTCAATGGACTGGCGCACAGTATCAACCGAATTCAGCGATCCGATGTGTATGGTTACAAACACGCCCTTATTCAGCACGATATTTATCTGGGCCTGCAGAAGTCTATCGATGAGTGTATGATGGCTATCGGTACTGAGGTGTTTGGGAAGCTCAATTGTCCGGTAGATGAGGAACAGGTAATCATCAAACTGTTCCGCCTTCGGAGGATGCATCTTCCAGCCACCATGAGAGTCTGACAAGGCGGAGTGTGCAATATCTTCCACCACCAGATCATGAACGCCCAGCCATCCGGTAAGGATCATTGCCGTTTCGTCGGCAGTTGGATCCTGCATGTCAATCCATACTGTCTCGTTGGCGGAGTACTCTCCCGGCGGTTTTGCCAGGACCGTATCTATGTTCGGTTCCTTACATTCGTTTAAATGTAGCTGACGTATGAAGATCATGCGTTTGGTGTATTCACTCGTTTACGTACAAAACTACCGAATGGCACGCAGGAAAATATCCGCAGACACAGAACACATCGAAATTGAAGTACACGGCATGAGCTCTGAGGGCGTAAGCGTGGGCCGAGCTGACGGCGTTGTGTACTTTGTGCAGGGGGCTTTGCCGGGCGAGAACGTTACGGCTCGTATTCGCAGGCGTCACCGGCGGTATGTAGAAGCCGAGGCTGTATTGCTCCACTCTACGTCACCGGTGCGCGTTCAGCCACCCTGTGAGCACTTCGGCGTCTGCGGCGGTTGTTCGTGGCAGCATTGTAACTATGATGAACAGGTCCGGTGGAAACACCAGCAGGTGCAGGATGCATTGCAGCGAATAGGCGGATTTCATGAGGTGCAGTATCGGGTGCCGATTGGGTCAGAACACCAATATGGCTATCGTAATAAAATGGAGTTTTCGTTTTCTTCCTCCGCATGGCTTACAACTGCCGAAATCGAGTCAGGCAGGGAATTCGACCGCAGTTTTGCACTTGGACTTCATGTGAAGGGACGGTTTGACAAAGTCCGCAACATCTCACAGTGCCTAATCCAGGGCAGTACAGCCAACACATTGCTTAGTGCGGTGCATTCCATTCCGGGTCTCCGATCAGTCCCTGCGTATAATCAGCGCAGTCACGAGGGCTTCCTCCGGCATCTTACAATCAGAACCAGCCGGGCATCCGGAGCCGTTCTGGGTATCCTGACCACAACCACGCCGCAGGGTGACGATGAGCAGCGTATAGTGAACGAGTTTTTGGGTCTTCTACAGCTGTTGCCTCCGGATTCCGGTTTGCTTCACACCATAAACGATACCCGCAGTCCGGTTGCAACTGGTATTATTACGGCAACGGCAGGCCGACCCTTTCTTGAAGAAAATGTACTTGGTATTACCTACCGCATTAGTCCGTTTTCATTTTTTCAGACCAACAGCAGGCAAACCGAAGTGCTGGTTCAAGCCGCTCTGGATGCAGCAGGTATCACCACGCAGGATGTAGTTTGGGATCTGTATTGCGGTACGGGTTCGATTAGCCTGCCGGCAGCACGGCAGGGAAGGGCTGTAATCGGTTTGGAACTGGTGCAGAGTGCGGTGACTGATGCCAGACAGAATGCGGTGCTAAATAAAATTACTAATGCTGAGTTTTATGCTCTCGATCTGCATTCGAAAGGGGCTTTGGCATCCCTGGCACAATATCCCAAACCGGATACTCTTATCGTTGATCCGCCCCGGTCCGGTATGCACCCCCAGATTGTTGAACACATTTCTGCATTACGTCCTCCGCGTGTTAGTTACGTTAGCTGTAATCCCGCAACTCTTGCGCGTGACCTTGCCATGCTGCAGCCTTTGTACAGCCTTGAATGGGTGCAAACAATTGATATGTTCCCGCAGACGTCGCACGTTGAGGCAGTTGCGTGCCTGCGGTTGGCGGATTAATGCAACACCTGCACCGGACAAGCAGTGATGCCGCGTACGGTGCGCAGTACGATAAAGCAGGTACCCGATGCTGTATCCGGAATTGAAATCTGGGTGTGATGCGAACCTGCCGGCAGGATTTCTGTTTCCGGCGAAATCTTGAGCAGATTACCGAGAAGATCATAAACTTCGATGCGTGTGGATGACGGGGCCAGCAGGGAGAACGCCACGTTTACCGGGTTGGCGGCCGACACAAAGGGTCCGTTTATAACGTAATCAATCCGGTCCGACTCATTTTCAGCTACATACCGTTTTGCGTTTAGGCCAAGCTCAGCTGCGTAATTCCTCCCGCTTTCGGTAGCTTCTGATGCCAGGCGCAGAGCACTCCCAACGCCGATAACGTACACAATCTGCTGTGATTCATTCGGCTGCAGCGTAAACGGTCCGCCGCCCAGCGTCATACTGATATCTGTAACCGAGCTGTTTGTCCGGAATTTGCCGCTCGACATAAACAGCCACTTCTCGGAACGCAGAAAGTTGTCGTAGATACCTGGTACGGCATTGGTGCCTGCATTGTCGATAGCAGTAAAATTAACCGGAAGATCCGAGGCCATGGCAACGCATACCGTGGGTAATTCCGGATCGGTTGTATTCTGAACGATAGCCATACCACGCTGCTGATCCCAGGCTACACCATCGTCCTCTCCGTTTGTGCCAAGATCCCAGTCCATAAACGATGCCGCATAAACGTTTCGTAGAACGGTGTCGGACGTATTGGTGATGGTGTAGGTGATAATTGCGCAGTCACGTAAACTGTCAGACGTATTCTGAATCACTGTATGGTTAATATTCAGACCAAGATTATATCGATCGTTATCATCCGAGAACGTGGTTTCTGCCTTCAGGGTAGCCGAATCGCTGTTGGTTGTAACGGTGACAGGGCTGGTGCCGATAAACGAATAATCTCGGTACCGGGTGTCGGCACCGCGTGCGGCGTTAGGCAGGTAGGTGGGTGAAACGCCTATCATCAGTGCCATTTCGAACAGTAGGGTTGGCTGGTTATTCCAACAGAATCCTACACCCTGTACGTTTTCGGAATAGTCGTTAAATCCCAGTGTTCCGGTATTGGTAACCGTAAGTTTAAGGTTATTCCCGTTGATTGTTCTGTACGACGGGTTTACGGTAGCCGAGGCAATGGCTGTTCCAACAATGTCATTACCATCGTACACCCGGATTACGACCTGGAGTTTGCCGTTCACAGGAAGTTGCTTTGGAAGCGAAATCACGAATGGATCATTTATGGTGACGGTGTCACCCGAAGCAATGAGTCCGGCCACCGCTGTTGTAACAGACACGGTGGACACAAACTGCGATGAATCGGGGACTACCTCTACGCGTACGCTTTTCAGCGTATCGAGTGGTGCCGTAACAGCAACATGCAGGTGTACGGTATCCAATGGCTCGATCAGGTCGGAACCATTTGCATTCACAATCACCGTCTTAACGACTTCGGCATACCGGGAGTTGGCAAACCGTACAGCGTTCAGGGCATCAATACGTCCGGCACCCAACTTGCCCTCGAACCCCGGGTTGAGTTTGTCGATATTAATTGTATTTGCTTTCAGCAGTGAATGCAGTTGTGCGGGTTTTAGTGCCGGATGCGCGCTTAGGGCCAGAGCAGCCACGCCGGCAGCCACCGGTGACGCCATGCTGGTTCCATCCTGGTAGTCGAACGTATTATTTGGCATCGTACTAAAGATGTGTACACCCGGTGCTGCAACATCGACAGACCTGTGAGTATTTGAGAAGTAGGCCCGTCTGTCGGAACTATCGGTAGCAGCCACACTCAGCACCTCGGGGTGAGCAGCAGGATAGAACGCCTGATCGGTCCCGTCGTTACCGGCTGCGGCAACAATCAGGGCACCCATGGCTGTTACTGCCTGTACGATATCGGCATCGGCAAACGAAGCCGACGCACTGCCAAACGAACAGTTAATGATGTTACAGCCCGCAGCCGCAGCATACAGGAGAGCCTCTGCAGTATTTTCCACGTTTCTGCTAAAGGGAGAATCCCGCCCTACTTTAATTGGGAGGACTGTAACATTTTTAGCCACCCCGGCGATTCCAATGCTGTTATTAACCTGGGCTGCAACGATACCGGCAACGTGGGTTCCATGTGAATTGCCGGGAAGGGGCGTATTATCGGGGGATGCCCCGTCTGCACCCACAAAATCCCACCCGAACCAGTCATCCACAAACCCATTCCCGTCGTCATCCTTACCGTTAAACCTTTTATCTCTCCCCGTTTCATCAGTACCGGTTTCGCCCGTATTCCGTGCAATTGATCCCTTCAGGTCTACATGTGCAGTATCTACTCCCGTATCCACAATTCCAACGATGACGGGAGCTGCAGAAGGAGGGAGTGAGTCCCAGGCCTGGAACGCCCGAATCAACGGAAGGTAGTACTGTTCGGCAACATAGGGATCGGACGGCAGGTCCGCCAGCTGGTATTGTGGCAGTGGCTCGATAAAGTCAAAATATGTATGGTTATGCAACTTACCGGCAAGTATATGGGGTGGCACCGGATCCTTGTAGTCAATAACGCACAGCAAGGGCAAACGTCGTATTGCTTCCGGAACGGTATGGGTGCTTAGAAGCTGCTCTACCTGCAGTGAATATCCCATGTGTTTATGCACGGCGCGAATCACGGCATCGGACACGTACGGACGGGTTGTGTGGGCTCCGATCAGCGATGTAAGTTGTGAAACCGGCCCCTTGCGTCCCTGCGCCATCCAGGTACGGGCAACCAACGTGTCGGCAAAGCGTACTACAACGCTCTGGGCAGCATGGAGAGTATTGTTCAGGCATACAGCGAGCAGAATAACCGAGAGGAGTTTTACCATCATGCTTGAACAGACTGAGGGTGGGGAAAACGGTTACGGAAGAGAAATCCTTTTACGGATAATGTAGAACGAGCCAACATGAATTTCTGCAATGTAGTCGCCTCTACCCGCATATCTGCCCGCATTATTCTTCCCGTCCCAGTCAATCGTATACGTACCGGTGTGCTGAGTACCCTGAAAAAGGGTACGAACCTGTAAAGCCGACGGTGAATAGATCGTTATCCGAACCTCGCATGGCTCAGGTACGGAGTACACCAGCCTGGGTGATACATCTTCGGTCAGGCCAAGGAGGTTGCCAATGCTTGAAAACGACATCTGAAAATTACCCGAGCCCATCGGGTAGAGAAGGACGCCCGGAACATACTGGGAATTACGGATTCCGATGGCGTGCTGAGTTCGTTCTTCAGGTGTGGGTGCTATCATCTCCGGCGTGATGGCGGCAATATTCTGCATTGCCTGCTGCCACGGACTCAGCTCGGTTTGAATTGCGGTAACGGCTGTGCTAAGCTCTAAGTACTGCCGGCACGCATCCGCAAAGCGGATGCGTGCGCTGACAGTTGTTTTCGATGCTTGTGAGAATGCACTATCTTGTGCAGTGGTATAGCCAAACTGGGTTTCCGTTCCATACAGTTTTGGCTCGGCGTACTGCGCATACAAATTCCACCTCGAGACGAGAAGAATTACAATGATCAGTGCGCGCATTCCGCACCTTAACTGTTAAGCTTTGACTTATCGGTTTCGCGGAGCAGGTCGCCAATGGTTACCCCTGAGGCGGCGGGCTCGGTGTGCTTGGTTCCAGCCTGCGAATCGCGGTGACGGGAACCACCCTCGTGGACGCTGCCACCGCGCGAGCCACCGGAAAACGGAGTCCCGTCGGCATCCAGAGCAGCAATGATTACCGAGGCCGAAGCAGCATTAAGGTCAACAACGCAACACTCAATTTCGGAATTCACCTCGAACGGTGCTTTTGCGCCTTGCTTTAGCGGACCCATCTTGCTTCGCGGCATGAAACCGTCAAACTCGTCAAGCAATCTGACCACAGCCCCCTGAGGGGTAACTTTTTGGACAATGCCCTTGATGTTGGTTCCAACCGGAAGCTTTGACTCGATGTCGTTCCAAGGGTTGGGCTGGATTTGCTTGTACCCCAGCGCCATCTGATGCTTGTCCAGGTTCAGTTCAAGAATAACGACTTCGATTTCCTGGCCCACGGTGAGAACGTCAGACGGATGTTTAATACGACGTGTCCACGAAAGCTCCGACGCTCTAAGCAGTCCCTCTACACGGGATGCCACCTGAATGTATGCACCAAAATCAGTAATACGCCGCACAATACCTTTTACTACGGTACCAATCTTAAACACATCCGCAACGCTGGACCACGGATCTGCTTCGTGTTCTTTATGGCTGAGTGAAAGTTTTTTCTTTTCCTTGTCAACCTCCAAAACGGTCACCTTTATCTTGTCACCTTTCTTAACAACCTCATCAGCGGTTGCAATCCTGGTTTTCGACAACTGGGAAATGTGAATCAGACCTTCCACACCGCCAATATTAACAAAGGCACCGAACGGCACAACAGAGCTGACAACGGCATCATGAATGGAGCCGGGGACAATGGAATCCCACAGCTCATGGAGCAGAATGTCACGTCGGCTTACAACGGCTGTTATCAACCCATTCTCGTCATTCTGCAGGTCGTGAATTTTCACGCTGACCGACGAACCTACTGCCTCGTTGAGTTCAGCCTCGGTTGTGTTTTTCTTTGCCGAAAAGTGCGAAGCCGGGAGGAAAACGCGCAACCCTTCAAAGTCGCACCGGAGACCACCTTTTACGCGCTCAGCAATGGTAACACTGAATGCTTCGTTATTGTTTTTATACTCAGAAAGCTTAGCAAATGCGGCTTCACGTACTTTCTTCTCGTGCTCTTTACGCTCACGTTCTTCTTCACGACGTTTCTTTTCATCTTCCTGCATTTTTGCAAACTCTTCAGCAGAAAGCTGTCCCACAATCTGTGGTGTCGTGATTGTTGGTGTAGCCTGAATAATGGGCTTTGCCGCTGCTGCCGGGGTGGCAGGCGGTGCCGGAGCGGCCTGCGGCTGAGTGTCGGCAGTACTCCCGTCAACGGATTCAGCCGGGGTTTCGTCTGCTGCTGCGGGGCCATCAGCCGGTTGTGAAGAAGGTAAATCGGTTAAAACCGGAGCGACTCCCTCAACGGGGGATGTTGGCTCATTGTGTTCAGAAGCCTCGGTGTTGCCGAGGGCGTTGTTGGTGTCAGACATGTCGGAACCAGCAGTGAATAAACGATTAAAAGAAACGGTTAAACTTAACAGGACAGCGAAGTTAAGGGTAAAAACCCAGTCAACAACTATTGCAGGCAGAAAGTTACCGGAGCCCCTTCACTATTCGCTGCTTCGACTCTGACCGATGAATACCATTCCGTCTTGTAAAAACCCCCGTTTACCGTATCTTTGCAGGCTAAAACACAATCAACAATATAAAAACCCCTGCCGCACGATTTGTCGGGCGGCTGCGAAAGCAACCACAGGAGTAACCCATGGGAATCCGCCGGTCGTACGAAACGACCTATATCATCAATGCTGTGCTGGAGGATGCCGAAATTGAAGCAGTCATTCAGCGTGTTAATTCCTTTATCACCGACCAGGGTGGCAAAATCGTTGAAGAAAACCAGTGGGGCAGACGGCGTCTGGCCTATCCTATCGAGAAGAAGTACAATGGCTTCTATGTTCACTCTGTTTTTGAATTAGATGCCGACGTCCTTCCCCAGCTCGAACGTTACTTCAATCTGGAGGAAAGCATCATGCGCCACCTTACGATGCAGTTCGACAGCAAGCTGCATGAGTTCCGTAAAGTGCGAGCAGAAGCTCAGGCAGCCCGTGCTGCACAAATGGCTGAAGAAAGTAAGGCTGCATCCAACGGTTTTAAAAAATCTGATGAATTCGAGGATATCGAAATAGGAGAGGAATGATGAAAGTAATATTACGACAAAACGTTGAGACCCTGGGCGATATAGGTGACATTGTAACCGTTAAACCCGGCTATGCCCGGAATTTCCTCATCCCACGGCAACTGGCCTACGTAGCCACACCCGGAGCAATTAAGGCACTGGATACCGAAAAAGCACAGTATGCTGTTAAGATGGAGAAAACCAAAATGGCTGCCGAGCACATGGCTGCGCAGCTTGCTGAACTTCAGATTACCATACCAATGCAGGTTGGCGATGAAGGACGTCTGTTCGGCTCTGTTACGAATCAAATGATTGCACAGGAACTTGAACTGCGTGGTTTTAAAGTTGATCGCCGCAATGTGATGATTGAAGAACAAATTAAGACTCTGGGCATTTTTGAAGTTCATGTTAGACTTCATACCGAAATCATTGCTCCGCTTAAGGTTTGGGTTATTGCCCAGGACTAAATCATGCGCTTTGTTTTAGTAGGTGGATCAGGATACCTGGGCACCCTGCTGTCAGAACGATTTACTGCCGACGGACATCAGGTTGTTAACATTTCACGGAGCGGACAAGGCACCCGGACTGCTCAGGGCTTTACCTATGGTCACCTTCAGCCACAGTGCGAAGGGGCTGCTGCCGTTATCAATCTGGCCGGAAGCAACTTAGGCAGGGGGCGCTGGACGGCCGAGCGGAGACATGAGCATATTACCAGCAGGGTTGAATCTACAAAGCTCGTTGTTAACGCAATCTCACAATGTACGATTAAACCGGCTCTGATTAACGTCTCGGGAAGCCATTATTATGGCAACACTCTTGTGCCGACGAATGAAGCAATGGGGCATGGACAGTCTTTCCTGGCAAATCTTTGCGTACAGTGGGAAGCCGAGGCAATGAAGGCTAATGCCTTTACCCGTGTAGCCATCATGAGAGTTGGAATGATACTGGATTCCAGTTATGGTGCCCTGCCGGCAATGGCAAAAACGATGCGGCTGTTCCTGGGAGGTCCGATGGGAAAGGGTACGCAGTTCATTCCCTGGATCCATAAAACCGATGCTGTGGAAGCCTTTATGTGGGCGGCTACGAGTGATGCTTTTGGTCCCTACAATATTGCGGCTCCGCAGTCTGTTACGTTTAGGGAGTTTACCGCAACATTGGGTCGTGTACTGCACCGCCCTTCCTGGTTTCGGATTCCGGAGTTGCCGCTGCGAATGATGATAGGAAGAATGGCTGAGCTGATGGTTGAAGGACAGAATCTGGTTCCGATGCGGCTCAATAATCCGCACTTTTCATTTAGGTATCCGGCGCTGCAGGATGCTCTGACGAATCTCCTCGGTTCGTAAGCTTTCCATAAATTGCGTTTGGCAGGACAAGTGTAAAGCCCCTTACCAAGAATTATTATAAATGGAGTTACTGTGAATATCGAAGTGGTTATGCCCAAAATGGGTGAAAGCATACAGGAAGGAACAATACTTCGTTGGGTAAAGAACGTCGGCGATGTTGTAGAACGCGATGAGGTTCTACTCGAGATTAGCACCGACAAGGTAGATACCGAGGTGCCGTCGCCTGCTGCGGGTAAAATCATAGAGCTCCGTGCTAACGAAAACGACACTGTGGCTGTTGGAGCTGTTATTGCCGTGATTTCCTCCGATGCGAATGCCTCGGTATCTGCACCTGCGCCTGCACCTGCGCCTGCACCTGCGCCTGCACCAGTGCCAGCACCAGCACCAGCACCTACACCTACACCTACACCAGCACCAGCACCAGCACCAGCACCAGCACCAGCACCAGCACCAGCACCAGCACGTGCACCTGTAGCAACAGGCTCGCACGGTGGTACTGAGGTGGTTATGCCCAAGATGGGTGAAAGTATTCAGGAGGGAACAATACTCCGCTGGGTAAAAAAAGTTGGTGATACGGTGGAGCGCGATGAAGCTCTCCTGGAGATTAGTACTGATAAAGTTGATACCGAAGTACCGTCACCCGCTGCCGGTGTTCTGACAGAAATTTTATATAACGAGGGCGATGTTGTCGAGGTCGGAAAGGTAATTGCACGACTGGGCGGGGGCTCAGGAGCCACTGCGTCTGCACCGGCAGCAGCACCAGCATCGGCACCGGCAGCAGCATCTGCGCCTGCACCTGCACCTGCTCCGGTATCAGCTCCCGCTGCGGCAGCGCCATCGGTTGCTGCAATTGCTGCTGCTCCTACCTCGGTTCCCCGGATATCGGGAAACCGTTTCTACTCTCCGCTGGTGCGCAGTATAGCCAGTGTTGAAGGTGTTTCGGTACAGGAGCTTGACGCTTTAAGTGGTTCTGGTATCGAAGGGCGAGTAACCAAGGCAGATATTCTGGGATACATCGCGCAACGCGGAAGCGGAGCTGTACAGCCAGCACCCGCCGCACGTGTTAGTGCTGCACCGGCGGCACCGGCACCAGTTTCGGCTCAGGCAGGTGGAACGCGCGTTGTGTATGATGCCTTCCCAAGTATTGGCATTCCGGTAACGGATGATATTGATGTAGTGCCGATGGACAGGGTGCGTCAGCTTATCGCCGAACACATGGTCCGTTCAAAGCATACCTCACCGCACGTTACCAGTGTAGCCGAAGCCGATGTAACCGGCATCGTGAAACTTCGCAGCAAGGTACAAAGCAAATTCCTGGCAGCCGAAGGCTTCAAGCTTACATTCACGCCGTTCTTCGGTCTTGCAATTGTAGATGCCATTCGTGAGTTCCCCGGCATTAACGTGAGTGTTGATGGTAAGAATATCCTGCAGCACAAGAAGGTGCATCTTGGAATGGCAACAGCCTTGCCTGATGGTAATCTGATAGTGCCGGTTGTTAAGAATGCCGACGTTATGAATTTAACTGGCATGGCACGGGCAATGAGTGACCTTGCAGGACGTGCTCGCTCAAAGAAACTCTCGCCTGATGACATCTCGGGCGGAACCATTACGCTAACCAACGTTGGTGCCTTCGGATCACTGTTCGGAACACCGGTTATCAATCAGCCGCAAACAGCAATTATTGGTGTAGGTGCAATCACCAAACGTCCGGTTGTCCGCGAAGTTGACGGTGAAGACCTGATTGTAATCCGCAGCATGATGTACATCTCGATTACCTACGATCACCGTGTGATTGACGGCTCGCTGGCAACACAGGCCGTTGCTGCCATGGTGCGTTCGCTGGAACGCATGAATGAACAGAATATAACGATTTAACGTTCCAGAATGATGGTCACCGGGCCATCATTGATTAACGAAACTTCCATCATAGCCCCGAACATTCCGGTTGAAACCGGAAGGTAAGGGGCTTTGGTTTTAACACCCTCTACCAACGAAGTAAACATAATCAGCGCATGTTCGGGCGCTGCAGCCTGTGTAAAGGACGGACGTGTTCCTTTCTTTAATGTGCCGTATAAAGTAAACTGTGATACGAGCAGAATCTCGCCACCGGTATCAAGAATGCTTCTGTTCATTCGCCCTTCGTCATCGGCAAACACCCGCAGGCTTACCAGCTTTTCCGCCATCCATTCTGCTTCCGTCACAGTATCGGTGTGGGTAATTCCTGCCAAAACCAAAAGCCCCTTTCCGATTGAAGCAATTTGGCTTCCTTCAATTGTTACACCGGCCTGTACCACTCTTTGTACAATACAACGCATACGTTAAGCTACGACAGTCCCGCGTAATTTGGCAAGTTATAGGTGCAACTCATGAATGAATCAGGCATTCGAAACGGTATCTTTGCCGTATGGGAACAGAACTTGAGAACATTCTGGAAAAAGAATATCCGTGTTTGGATAAGGGATTTGTCCGCCTTATTGATGTAATGGGCAGCGATGACGCCATTGTACAGGCAGCTCGCGTTAGTTACGGGTCGGGAACAAAGAAGGTGCACGAAGACCGTGGTTTAATACGATACCTGCTGCGCCATCAGCATACTACACCATTCGAAATGGTGGAGTTTAAGTTTCACGTCAAACTTCCCATTTTTGTTGCACGTCAGTGGATCCGACACCGAACCGCGAATGTAAACGAATATAGTGGTCGGTATTCCGAGATGAAGGACGAGTTTTATGTTCCTGAACTTGACCAGATCCGTGCGCAGAGCACGATGAACAAACAGGGCAGGGAGTCAGAGCCGTTCCCGGAAGAAACAGCACGTGAAATCACACAGCAGATGCATGCACTGCAAACTGAAACCTATCGCCAGTATCAGCAGTTGCTGGATACAGGCCTGGCACGGGAAGTTGCGCGCATTAACCTTCCTGTTAGCAACTACACGGAATGGTACTGGAAAATTGATCTGCATAATTTGTTTCACTTTTTGCGCCTTCGGCTGGATAGTCATGCCCAGTACGAAATTCGGGTGTACTCGCAGGCAATTGCTGAAATTGTCCGACACATTGTTCCCGTAGCCTGGGAAGCATTCGAAGATTACGCGGTCCACTCAGTCCGCTTTTCACGTTTGGAAGTACAGGCACTCAAGCGGATGATCAATACCGATGCACTGTCTGACGAAGCATTGCAGGAAATTGGGCTGAAAGGGCGAGAATTGCATGAGTTTCGTGAAAAGATATCGGCATTATAGAACGGGGAGGTACGCTGCATTCTGTGTGCTCATCGTGGTGATACTGATGGGGTGTGAACGCAGTATTCCCAATCCCGATCCTGATGACACATTTGGTGTAATACCGGCACACTTCCCGGCAATGCCCGTACCTGCAGACAATCCGATTACGCGTGAAAAGGCGGAGCTTGGACGCAGACTGTTCTACGAAGGCCGCTTGTCGCTGGACGGCACCGTCCCGTGTGCGTCATGCCACCGTCTTGAAGCTTCGTTTACCGATGCGCCGTTCCAACTCAGTCGCGGCGTACGGAAGCAGCAGGGCATTCGCAATGCACCAACGCTGATCAATGTTGGGTATCGTAAGGTAATGTTCTGGGATGGTCGGGCTGCCACCCTTGAAGACCAGGCGATGGCCGCTTTTCTGAATCCGGAAGAAATGGCTGCCGATACCGTTGCGGTGGCATCACTGATGCGCTCTTCCGAGTACAGACCCGCCTGGGTATCAGCCTTTGGAGATACCGTGGTGACAATGCGCAGGGTAATGCAGGCAATTGCAACGTTCGAGCGTACCCTTGTGAGTGCCAACAGCCGGTACGACAAATTTGTTCTGGGCGATACAACGGCACTGTCTGCCGAAGAAAAAGCAGGGATGCAGTTGTTTTTTAGTGACCGTACCAAATGCTCGGAATGTCATAGCGGACCCGACCTGACCGACGACGACTACCACAGTATCGGACTGTTTCATCACTACTTTGATACAGGAAGATTTGAGGTTACTAAAAAAACTGAAGATGAGGGCCGGTTTAAAACACCAACGCTGCGGAACGTTGCTCTTACACCGCCATATATGGCCGGCGGAGACTACGAGAAAGGTGAGCTTTATACATTGGAACAGGCGATCGAGCGATATAACGACGGCGGTGTAAGTTTTGCGAATAAGGATCCCCGTATTATACCGCTGAATCTTACGGGCCAGGAGCAAAGTGCCCTGGTTGCATTTTTGAAAACACTGACCGATAGTACAATCTTCACCAACAGGTGGTTTGCAAAACCATAACGACTGGTGAATAGAATTCCTCTCAAGTACCCGGCTGCTGAACAATGCTACCCGTTTCCCTTGGTGGGCGTGGCTCCGACCTTCACGCAGGTACGGTGTCCTTCGGCACCACAGCAGTTCTTGAACTTTCGGCCGGGGTACACCGGACAAGGCTCGTTCCTGCCGTAAATGCGCGCTTCATTTCGAATGGTATTGGTAACGGCGGGTTGCTGGTCTGAAGCCGACCCGTTGTCTGCCGCGGCATACGGAGTAGCTGACGAGTGCGTAAACTGCAGTGGACGGCTTGCCGATATGGTTGAGCGAACCTTGGGAACATCAGCAGTCTGCTTCTTGGTTTGTGAGTCATCAGGCTGCTCCACGACTCGCGGGAAATATTTAAAGGCCACCTGAATGGTACCTTTATTTATTTCCTTGATCAAATCCATGAACGTATTGTAGGCTTCTGCCTTGTACTCAAGTAACGGATCTTTTTGTCCGTAAGCGCGGAGATAGATACCTTCCTTCAAGTCATCCATATCGCGCAGATGTTCACGCCACTGTTCATCAATTGTCGACAAGAATGCGTACCGTTCTAAGGCCACCATGAAGGTACTACCCAACGACTCTTCCTTTTGCCGATAAAATTCACTTGCTGTATCGTACGCGATACTAACAATGTTTTCTTTTGACTTCTTATCAAAATCATCTGCCGTAATCGGTGGATCAACAAGAAGCGACGAACGAAGCTCGTTAATAAATCCTGTGTGACTCTTTGCTTCGTAGTGTGTGTTGTACAGGTCAGAAATGTACTCCTGTACGTAACTCATGATCTCTGATTTCAGGCGGTCGCCCTGTAATGCATGTCTGCGTCTGTCATAAATCACTTCGCGCTGCTGGTTCATCACGTCATCGTATTCAAGCAGTCGTTTCCGTACCGCAAAGTTGTTGCCTTCAACCTTTTTCTGTGCGTTCTCCACTGTCTTTGTGATCAGGGGGCTTTGAATTGGCTCACCCTCGGGGACCTTGAACCGCGTCATAATCGAAGCGATACGCTCGCCCTGGAACAAGCGCATCAGGTCATCTTCAAGTGAGATGAAAAACTGAGAAATACCAGGGTCGCCCTGACGTCCGGCACGGCCACGAAGCTGCCGGTCGATACGGCGGCTGTCGTGCCGCTCTGTCCCGATAATAACCAGCCCGCCGGCCTCTTTTACGGAGGGCTCCAGCTTGATGTCGGTACCACGGCCGGCCATGTTGGTCGCGATGGTAACCGAGCCTCTGCGGCCTGCATGTGCCACAATTTCCGCTTCACGCTGGTGCTGTTTCGCATTCAGCACATTGTGCTGGATACCGGCACGCTTGAGCATTTTGCTCAGCAATTCCGACACTTCAACACTGGTGGTACCAACAAGGATGGCACGGTTAGCTTCAAGGTGGGTGCGGACAGCCTCGACAACGGCGTTGTATTTCTCGCGCTTTGTCCTGTAGATCAGATCGTCGAGATCTTTTCTGATAATGTGCTTATTGGTAGGGATCACCACGACGTCGAGTTTATAAATTTCCCAAAACTCCGCAGCTTCGGTTTCGGCAGTACCCGTCATGCCCGACAGCTTGCGGTACAACCTGAAATAGTTCTGAAGCGTAACAGTTGCAAACGTCTGGGTATCCTGTTCAACCACCACACCTTCCTTGGCTTCGATGGCCTGGTGCAAACCATCTGAATAACGCCTACCCTCCAGGATACGACCTGTAAATTCGTCAACAATTTTAATTTTACCATCCTGGACAACGTACTCATCATCACGCACGTACAGCGTGTATGCACGCAGAAGCTGGTTAATAATGTGAATACGTTCGGATCGTTCAGAAAACACCAGCAGCAGCTCGTTTCGTGTTTTTGCGCGATCTTCGGCTGAAAGACTGGTATTCCCCTCTAACTCGCTCATTTGCAGGGCAATATCAGGGATAACGAACATATTTACATCTTCCTGGGCATTAGCAAGGAGCTCTCGCCCCTTTTCCGAAATATCGATCGAGTGGTTACGCTCATCCACCGTAAAGAAAAGCTCATCGTCGATAATCGACATGCGGGTTCCCTGATCTTTCAGGTATTCCAGCTCGGTGTCGCGCATCAGTTTCATGGCATCGGGATCCTGAAGCATCTTGGTGAGCCTGCCATGTTTCGGGATTCCCCTGTATGCCCTTAGGAGATTAACACCTCCCTGCTCTCGGTCTTCTTTTTTCCCTGTAGCAAGGAGCTTTTCTGCTTCTGCAACAATTGTATTAATAAACCGGGTCTGCACTTCTACCAGTCTGCGCACCCTGGGTACCATGTCTACAAATGCTTTTTCGGTACTGCCGGAACTAACCGGACCGCTAATGATAAGCGGTGTCCGTGCTTCGTCAACCAGCACACTGTCAACTTCGTCAACAATCGCAAACCAGTGACTGCGCTGCACCATATCATCGGCAGTGGTGACCATGTTGTCGCGTAGGTAATCAAAGCCAAACTCATTGTTTGTTCCATAGGTGATATCAGCATTATATGCCGGCTTACGGGTTTGTGGCGGCATATTGCTTTGAATAACGTCGGTTTCAACGCCCAGCATTGTAAACAACGGTAGCATCCACTCGCGGTCGCGTCGGGCCAGGTAGTCGTTTACGGTAATCAGGTGAACTCCGCGTCCGGGTAGCGAGTTAAGGTATAAGGGCAGCGTGGCTACCAGCGTTTTCCCTTCACCTGTTGCCATTTCGGATATTTTGCCCTGGTGAAGGGCGATACCACCCATAAGCTGGACATCGTACGGCACCATGTCCCACGTAGTATCGTTACCAACAACCATGTAATGGGTACCCACCAGTCTTCTGCATGCTTCTTTTACCACAGCGTACGCTTCGGGCAGGATTTCATCCAGCGTCTGCTGGATTACCTCATGTTGCTCTTTCCCGTTTTGTTCCAGCTTGGCATGCAGATCTGTACGCTGTTCGTGTGACAGCACCGTATCGGTACGCAACTGTTCGCGTATTGACTCTTCTTCGCGAATCAAGGGGTCAACCGCTTCGTTGATTTTTTGCTTGAATTCAGTGGTTTTACTTTTAAGCTCGTCGTCTGTAAGGCTATGTAAATCCTGGAAGATGCGGTTGATTTCATCAACAATTGGCCGCATGGCCTTTACATCTTTATCCGATTTCGAACCAAACAGAGTCCGTAGTATGTTGCGCATGATTGTTGTGGGTATTCAATAAATATGGGCGAAATTACCCTAATTTGGTGCTTTATCAGCAAGCTACTGACGTGAAAACAAATCTGAACGTGTATAGTCCTGAACATTTACTTGAACAGGCAGCAACAGCACAAGATCACCTTGGATATAAAGTGCTTCATTTTTATGTGAATGCCGACGGCTCGCTGGCGCGGGAGGTCACCGAAACCATGGCAGTGTTTTACTATCTCCCGTCGGGCGGAACCTTGCGCGACTCAAGGCTGAACCTTGTGTTGTACAGCGCACGGTTCGATGCCCATAAAGGTTTCAGCAAGTCATGATTTACCTGGATCACAGTGCTACCACACCGGTTGACCCGCGTGTGACTGAGGCAATGCTACCGTGGTTTACTACTCATTTTGGGAACCCGTCAAGTATTCACGAGGTGGGGCGGACAGCGCGTGTTGCGGTTGACGAAGCCCGACAGGAGATAGCGCACGCCATTGGTGCACACCCCGCTGAGCTCATTTTTACCAGTGGGGGCACCGAGAGCAACAATGCCGTTATCCATGGTGCTATTGTGCGCTCACAGATCGCTCATTCGGTGTACTGCGGTGCTACGGAGCACCACGCCGTTCTTGATCCTGTTCATTGGATGATGGGGCAGGGGGCTCAGGCAGGCATCCTTCCGGTTACCGAATCCGGAGAACTGGTTTGGGATGAGGTGGCACTGCATAATGCACCCGATACCCTGCTGTCGGTCATGCACGTAAATAACGAAACCGGCTGTATCCATAATATCGCCAAGGTCCGCCAGCACGCTCCCGATGCAGTCATTCATACCGATGCAGTACAGTCACTCGGAAAACTGCCAATTGCGATGGCAGAACTCGGTGCCGACTTTGCATCGTTTTCAGCACACAAAATCAATGGTCCAAAGGGCATCGGTGCACTCTTCATTCGAAAAGGGATCGACTTTAAGGCATACCAGCAGGGGGGCGGTCAGGAGCGCAACCGACGGTCAGGTACCGAGGCCGTTGCCCTGATTGTTGGCTTTAGCCATGCAGTCCGCTATGCAATGAACGAGTTTGAACAGCGTACCGGAAAACTCCGGGAGCTCAACAGCCATCTTCGGGATCTGATCTCAGCAGTAATTCCGCAGGCCCGCATTAACAGCAGTTCGGCAGGTGCACCGCATATTGTGAACATCTCGTTTCCTGAAATGGATGCAACGCATGGCGAGTCACTTATTCAGATGATGGATATCCATGGTATTGCAGTTAGCAGTGGCAGTGCATGTGTGTCCGGAAGCCAGCAGCCCAGCCATGTTCTTCTTGCAATGGGGCGCAGCCGTAACGAAGCCTCGGCAACAGTACGCTTCTCACTTTCTCATCTGACAACTGTCCGCGAGCTTGATGATGCTGTTGCAATACTAAATCGGGTCATTCGTGATATGTGTGCAAACACATAATCATTTCACCGTTAATCTTCGAACCCTATGATTCGATCAGTAATAGGCATTGTTTCCTGTGTAATCCTAGCAGTATCGGTTGCTGCCGCATCTTCAATTCCCGGCGTGAAAGCCGGAAATCAGAAGTTTTCGCTCGACAACAAGGTTGGCAAAAACACCATTGAGTTTTTTAGTCAGGCACCATTAGAAGATATCCATGGAACGGCAAATGGCATTTCCGGGACGTTTACCCTTAACCCCGCTAATCTGGAAGCAACGACCGGACAGCTGAAGGTTGTTGTTACAAGTATGAAAACCGATATCAGCAAGCGCGATCAACATCTGTACAGCAACGTTTGGCTGGATGCTGCCACATACCCGGAAATTGTGTACACCGTTACAGGATTAACTAATGTGACGGTTATACAGGACAATGGTAAGAGCACTGTTAACGCCCAGGCTACCGGTACGTTTACCATGCACGGTGTAACAAAGCCCCTTTCAGCACAGATTACACTTACATACGTGCCCGAAAACGCTGCCACAAAGAAGAGGGCACCGGGAAACTTTATAATGATTACTGCAACCTTTAATGTCCGGCTGGCTGACTATAACGTCAAAGGCAAGGACGGCTCGATTGGTAGCAGCGTTGGTGAAACCATTGCGGTGACGGCAAAGCTTTTTGCGCGATCGTAATTCGCATGGTTCAGCATAACCATGTTTTTCCTTACTTTACGGCATCAACTATGAGTTAGGAAAAACAATGCAACGTTCATACACCGTTCTGTTTGCCATTTCACTGGTTTTCTTACTGTCAAACACTGATGTTTTCGCCTATCGCGATGGTATTATCGGAGTTTACAAACTGGGATGCGCCGGTGCTGGATGCCATGTTACCGGGCAGGGTACTCAGATTACGTTAACCGGTTCAACAACCGTGCTTGCACAATCGAATAATAATTTCACCATTCGGGTTGCGCACCAAACATTAAATGCCGCAGGTGTAAATCTGGCGGTAGAGCAGGACGGACAAACGGCAGGTGAGTTAACTGCCGGCGATGGGTTACAAGGACTTAATAACGAACTTACTCACGCAGCACCTGCCGGATTCCGGAATAAGGGTGCGAATTTTTCGTTTAGCTGGAGAGCGCCCGCCAATCACGGCATCTATACATTGTATGCGGCCGGTGCGGCAGTAAACTTGGATAATACCAGTGCAGGAGATGCGTTTACAACCTATAGCACTGACATTACCGTTAAAGGGGCTACGTTTACAAATCCGATGAGCGGAATGGCCTACTGTGGTGGTGAGGTATTAGTAATTCGTTGGACGCAAACCGCGGTTGGCGCGGTTCGCATCGAGATGTCGGATGATGATTTTGAGAATACCATTCTTGTTGAGCGATCGGTTGAAGCCAATTTGGGATCGTATTCCTATACACTTCCGGATAACGTTGATCCCAGCAATTCATACCAGCTTCGTCTTGTTGAAGTATCCACTTCTACAGAGGTAGGTCGGTCCCAGCAGTTTTCTATCAGCGACAAACCTGTGATCGTATCCCAGCCCCAGTCACAGGATGTGTGTGAGGGTCAGGCATTCGAGCTTGTTGCGGGTGTGATTGGAAAAGATCCCGTGTATCGGTGGAAGAAAAATGGTGACGATATTCCGGGTGCAACTCTTGGTGTTTACAATATCCCGTCATGCAACGAAGCTGATCAGGGCACATATACCTGCGTTATCACGTCATGCGGAGTACAACTGGAAACGACTCCTGCCGAAGTCACCATTAAACGCAAACCGCACGTGGTGCAGGCAACCACAGGTCCGATTGACACGTGTGAAGGGGCATCGGTATCGCTGCAGGTACAAGCCGATGGCAGCAGTCTGCGCTACCAGTGGTATAAAAATGGCGTGCTGATGCCGGAACAGGAAACATCCGTCCTTGAATTTCCATCCATCTCACTCTTTGATGATGCTAAATATTTTTGCATTGTCAGCGGTGCATGTGAACCGTCTGACACCTCCGACCCTGTCCAAATCACAGTCTTAAACGAACCTCAAATTACACTGCACCCGGCGAGTGCTGCCGTTACGGTAGGCGAACGGATTGATCTGATGGTAAATGCTTCCGGTAAGAAGCTACGCTATCAGTGGTATAAGAACGGAAAACCAATACGCGGTGCTACCGAAAAGCTATATTCAATTGCAAAAGCAACACAAGCCGACGCCGGAAAATACCACTGCGAAGTAAGCAACGTTTGCGATACCGTACAGTCACAACAATCCACCGTAACCATCAATGGTGCGCCGGGGTCAGTGGCAGTTGCTGTTACCGAACTCAGTACCGGCGATATAGGGATCTGCACAGGTTACGAGGTTGAACTGGATGACGTGATTTCAAACATCGGGCAAAACAGTATCACCATTACGGCGGTTGAAACTACGCCATCAGCCGTGATTGAGGTTCAGGGATTACAGCTTCCGCACGTGTTAAACCCCGGTGAGTATGCGTCGATCAGCGTTGCCATTACACCTGCAACTCTTGGTAAGTTTAGTGGTACCATAACAATTGTTACAACCGATGGTACGGCAACAATCAATGTGAAAGGGGCTGTGGTTTCTGACCTGCAGTTTACCGCCGATACGCTGTATTTTGCCACGGGGGTTCCCGGGACTGAACGCACGGCGCAAACCTTTCCACTGGAGTGTGACAGTGCCACCGTTCTGACTGTTGACCTGGGTGGCAGCGGCAAGAGTTCTTTCGAGATTGCAGGTGCGTTCCAGCTCCCACAGACACTGAAAATGGGTGATGTATTTACAGTTCAGGTCCGTACAACATCAGAAACCAATGCAACAGCATTTTTAGTTGTATCCAGCACTGCCGGAGCCGATACTGTGTACCTTACTCGCGGAGAAGTAAACTCGGTTACAGACGAACTGTATCTTGCGGGAATCACCATGGCTCCCAACCCAATGAGCTCGGAGGTAACCTTTATGCTACCTGAGGATACTCCAACACGGATTAGCATTTACGATGTGTTGGGCCGGCTCTGTACATCGCTTGCCGGAACTGGTGTTGTGCGCTGGGATGGGCTCGCTTTGAATGGAAAGCCTGTCCCGAACGGATTATATCTGGTAAATCTTGAATATCAAGGGAAGGCAGGTCTATTAAAGTTGATTAAGAGATAGTATCTTCACTTCATCCGTTCCGGGACCGAAGCACATACTTCAGCCTATGGTTGGATGGTACAAGACAGAGAAAACAATCAGGTTGTGGTGAACCAGGTATTTACAGTCCGCATATTTGACTCAATAATGAATAAACAATACGTAAGTTCATCGGACTTATATATTGATCATCCCGACTTTCTTTACAAACAAGGCATGTAGGCACGCTGTTTAACGAATCAGAGTATCTCGTTGAAAATGGTTGTCAGCATAAGGCTGGATTGAGTTTCGTTGAAGCTTATCGCAACAATGTGCTGTTGGCACACCATGCGATGGAAGAAAAAAAGACGATTTCTGATTGTCACGCCTTGGAGTTAAGCATTGCGGGTCCCAACGCTATTGCAGGAGGTGAATTATGACACAACATATTTCATAATGTGTGTCTGACGGGCTCTGCAGGGGGATCTATAGCTCTATCAGGCTGATAGAGTGCGGAAGTATCGGTTAGTCCGTTTCTTGGACAAGAGTTTTCCTTTAATGAACCTGTACGCAGGCTTGTTCGGGTACGTCCGACGCTAAATATGTCAGGCTGTTGTTAGATCGTATGAGCGATAATGATCACATAAATGTCAGCAGGTATGGTAAGTAAAGCCTGGAAGCTGCTTAGCTGATGAAGCTCCTGCATCTATGCTTTTGGCAGTAATAACTCAAGTTGGCGTTTGAGAGTTGGATGTCAGCAAGATATTTGGTGGTGTTTTTACGTTTAAGGATGATTTCTTCATTCCATACGAAGCATACCCGGAGACATTTACGCTACAGATTTAAAACCAGTATGCTGTAGCATTCGGTGACCTGGGAGGATATGGCATAGCACACCAACATCTCTGTGTTGGGTTACTGAAAAGTAGGTTCTGCTGTATGGTGTGTAACGTTGGATACGGAACACCGATCCCGACCACTACTTGGTCGGAGTCTTGATGTTCTACGGTACGTGAATACCACTGTCGCCGTTTGGGTACCTCGTAGGATAAAATGAAAACACCCATCTGCCCTTGGACAGATGGGTGTTGTTGATGTCTGTGGTGTTCCTTAGGGGAAGATGCCCAGAAGCTCGTATGACTGACCAATTCTGCTGAGCGAATGTACAAAGGCTGCTGTTCGCATGTCATGTTGCATCCGCTTGTCGCCGCGCAGAGTTTCCATGATGTTATGATATGCATTTATCATACTGTCTTCCAGACCTGAGTTAACCAGGTCCTCTTCGTCGGCACCGCGGGCAATTAGTTTGCGTTCGGCCAAAGTGAGGTCTTTGCCGGTAAGTCGTTCAATGGTTTCTACCAGACGGAGGTTGCTGCCTTCCTCAAAACGTTTGTCGAGTCGGCCAAACCTGACGTGCGAGATGTTTTTTAACCATTCAAAGTAACTCACCACTACACCACCGGCGTTTACAAACATATCCGGCATAACATAGATGCCCTTCTTCAGCAAAATTTCGTCGGCTACTGATGTAACCGGTCCATTTGCAGCCTCAACAACCATCTTTGCTTTAATGTTAGGAGCATTTTCTTTGTAAATCTGATTTTCGAGTGCAGCGGGAATCAGGATGTCGCATGGATATTCCAGAACACTATTCCCGTTCTTAATGGTTTTTGCACCATGGAATCCGGTAATTGAGCCAGTATTCCTGCGGTGAGCGGCAAGTTCTTCAACATCAATTCCTTTGTCGTTGACAACTGCACCGTCGTACTCAATAATCCCAATAATGGTACCACCGCCTTCTTGCACGAACTTGGCGGTGTGGTATCCCACATTGCCAAATCCCTGGACGATAATACGCTTACCTTCAAGGCCCACCGACATTTTTAAATGCTTCATCAGCTTCGGATCGTTTACGGCTTCGCGCAGAGAAAAGAAAACGCCCCGACCGGTGGCTGCAGTTCTACCGCGTACGCCACCCTGGCCAACGGGTTTCCCTGTAACGCAGCCAAGCGCATTAATATCATCCTTACTGAATGTTTGATATGTATCCGCAATCCAGGCCATTTCACGCTGACTGCTGCCGTAGTCCGGTGCGGGAACGTCAACCGAGGGGCCGATAAAATTTTTCTTAATCAGTTCAACGGTATAGCGCCGTGTAATGCGCTCCAACTCCTCTACGGTATAGTTCTTGGGGTTGATCTTTATGCCCCCCTTGCCACCACCAAACGGTACGTCAACAACAGAGCACTTATAGGTCATCAGTGCCGAAAGAGCTTCAACTTCTTCCTGATTTACAGCCTGATCATAGCGGATACCGCCCTTACAGGGCATTCTGTGGTGACTATGCTCGGCACGCCATGCTTCGATAACCTGAACGTCGCCCTTGACGCGTACCGGAAACCGTACATAATAGACAGAGTTGCACACCTTGATCTGGTTAAGGATACCCTGAGGAATATTCAGGTACCTCACCGCCTTATCAAAATAGTGGTTCACCGAGTCAAGAAAAGGCTGCGAGCCAAGTGGTATTGCGTTACCGGCAGATGCTCCCTTCTTGGATTTGGAGACTTTAGCCATGGATACAATCCTAAAAAAAATTATAAAATATAATGAACGGTTTCCGTATAGGGTTACAGATTCCCTCTGCGTTCCTGTTCGCGTTCTATACTTTCGAATAAGGCTTTAAAGTTACCCTTGCCGAATGACCGGGCACCTTTCCGCTGAATGACTTCGTAGAACAACGTTGGACGATCACCAACGGGCTTGGTGAAAATCTGGAGCAGGTAGCCTTCGTCATCACGGTCAACCAGGATGTTCAGACGGCGGATGTCGGCAAGATCTTCTTCGATACTGCCAACACGGTCCAGCAGGTCTTCGTAATACGTGTCGGGTACGGTAAGAAATTCAACGCCGCGCCGACGCAGTTCGCCAACGGTATGGATAATGTCGTTCGTGGCAACAGCAATATGCTGGACACCGGGTCCATGGTAAAATTCGAGGTATTCATCTATCTGACTTTTCTTCTTACCTTTTGCCGGCTCGTTAATCGGGAATTTGATGTAGCCGTTCCCGTTGGTCATTACCTTGCTCATGAGCGCGGTGTACTCAGTTGAAATATCGTTGTCATCGAATGTCTTCAGCAGTTTAAAGCCCATGACATCTTCGTAAAAGGCAACCCACTCGTTCATTTTACCCAGTTCCACGTTGCCTACACAGTGATCTACGTACAACAGGCCAACAGGTTCGGTTACGTAGTCGTCGGAAACCGGGCTATATCCCGGCATAAAAACACCACTATAATTCTTGCGTTCAACAAAGGTGTGAACTGTTTCACCATAGGTGTGAATGCCCGCAACAACTACTTCGCCGTGTTCATCTTTTAATATGGTTGGTTCCATAGCACTCTTTGCACCGCGACGCGTAGTTTCTTCCCAGGCTTTCTTTGCGTCGTCAACCCATAGTGCCAGAATCTTCACGCCATCACCATGCAGTTTAATATGATCACTGACCGGATGATCCGGATGCATCGGGGTGGTGATGATAAGCCTGATTTTACCTTGCTGCAGCACGTATGAAGCACGGTCACGGACACCGGTTTCGGGTCCGGCATAAGCAATAAGTTTAAATCCAAAAGCGGTCCGGTAGAAGTATGTTGTCTGCTTTGCATTACCAACATAGAATTCAATGAAGTCGGTTCCGTTGATGGGCAGGAATTCCTGATCTGTGATGGTTTGAGTTTCTGTTTCAGGTGTCACGGTGTCCTCCGGAGATTTTATCGTACAAATTGTTCGGTGTGTGATGTTAGAAATTCTTCCAGTTGCTCGTTTTGTTCGTCAGTGCCCAGTGTAATACGTACTGCGGTCGGGATTCCGAATCCTGTCAGCGGTCGTGAAATGAACCCCGCCCGGAGCAGTGTCATGTAAAACTGCTGTGCCCGGTCTGTATCGTGTAAATCAATAAAAACAAAATTGGTAATGCTTTCTGATGTTGTGTAGCCCGACGTCCGTAACGCCCCGAGTAACCTGTTCATGCCGCGCTGAGCACATGCAACGGTTTTTTGTACATGGCCGGTATCGGATAACGCGGCCACTGCGGCAGCACAGCCAATTCCATTCGGGTCAAACGGAAGGCAGGTTTTCAGCAACCACTGCATCAGCTCGGGATTGCCCAGAGCGTATCCAACGCGGAACGCAGCCAAACCATATGCCTTCGAGAATGTTCGGAGTGAAATCACATTGGGGTGCGTTGCATACAAGCCCTGCGGATAGGTATCCGGAGCCATTGCCACGGCATACTCATGGTAGGCTTCGTCCAACACCACAACCACGCTGTCAGGCACCCGTTCGAGCAACCAGTGTAATTTGTCGGTCGTAATGTAGGTGCCGGTCGGATTATTCGGGTTAGGGATGTAGATAATTTTTGTTGACGGCGTAATTGCCGCGGCAAGGCGCTCTACATCGAACCGATAGCCCCCTCCCAAATCCACATAATCAGGCTGACTGCCAACGGTGCGCACGGCAATACCAAAACTCACAAACCCACCCCGGCTGGAAAGAGCAGTCTCGCCGGGAAGAAGCAGGGTACGCATAAGCTGGTGGATGATGGCATCGCTGCCATTGTTCACAACGATACCCTCAAGCGGATGGTTGTGATACGTGGCAAGAGCCATACGTAAACCAAGACCACCATCGCCGTAGCGGTGCGATTGCTCCAGCGCATGCCGTGCCGCATCCAGAGCAAACGAAGAAGCGCCAAACGGATTCTCGTTTGACGCTAGTTTAACGACGTGAGTTAAACCGTACTGCTTTCGAATTTCTTCCGCACTGGTACCCGGTGTGTATGTGCCAACCTGCCGAAGGTGCTCGGGGATTGAAATCATAACTGCAAAACTACGAATTACCTCTTCTCTCTAATTTCGTTGTATGCTACCTACCATTGCAATCGTTTTTACGGGTGGAACCATTGCCTCGACACTTGACGAAGGGTTCGGTGGCGTGGTGCCAAGTTTAACGGGCGGACAAATCCTGGCCCATGTTCCAGGTCTGGATGCCGTTGCCACCGTTATTGCCCATGAATACGGTGCTTACCCGGGTCCGCACATTACCCCGCAGCACATGCTTGAAATTTCGAAGGTGGTAGGGGGCTATGCCACACGCAGCGATATTAGCGGCATCATTGTTACCCATGGAACCGATACGCTCGAAGAAACTGCCTACTTTTTGGACTGTACGGTAAACACCCATAAACCCGTTGTGGTGATCGGTGCAATGCGCAATTCGTCGGAACCGGACTGGGATGGACCCCGCAATATCCGTGATGCAGTTCTGGTATGTGGCAATCCCACGGCATGCGAGAAGGGCGTGATGGTGGTGCTCGGCGGCGAGGTACTTGCTGCATCGGAAGCAACAAAGGCCGACACTGAAGATGTAAATACATTTGCAAGTATGAACTTCGGACCGCTTGGCAGGGTAATGAACAACCAGGTTCTTATGCATCGCTCACCGCTGCACCGGGACCATTTTTCAGTAGATCACCTTCCTGAATTTGTGCCGTTGTTAAAGTGCTATGCGGGAATGGACCGGTGGTTTATTGATGAAGCCGTGCGCCATGGTGCCCGCGGCATCGTGATTGAAGCCTTTGGTGTGGGCAATGTTACTCCCTTGGTAGCTCAGGCACTTACCGATGCTGTAGCGCAGGGAATACCGGTGGTTCTGGTGTCACGCTGTCCAATCGGCCGGGTGGAACACGTGTACGCATACGAAGGTGCCGGGAAGCAATTATATCGTAAAGGTGTGATTTTTGCCGATTACTTAAACGGACCCAAGGCACGTATCAAGCTCATGTGTGCCCTTGCCGCCAACAAAACAATGAACCAAATTCGGGAGAGTTTCGAGTGGGTAAACAGGATGGAGAGTGCTGACTAATGCGCTGTACCGTGGCAACGATCGATGCAGATGCACTTCGGTGGAATCTTAGCATCATTAAAAAAAAGGCCGGCCCCGCAACGGTGTGCGCAATGGTAAAGGCTAATGCCTATGGGCATGACATCGTTACCGTAGCACGTATCCTTCAGGCCGAAGGCGTCACCTGGTTTGGCGTTGCCTTTGCTGACGAAGCAATTGTTCTGCGCAACAATGGGATTACCGGTTCGATTATTCTGCTTACGCCTCATGAACCACACGAAGTTGAAACAGTTCTGGATTATCGTCTCGTGCCGGTGATCTGCAGCATTCAGCAGGCACGCTTACTCGCCGAAAAAGCGTCTGAACGCGGAGTTACCGCGTCGGCCCATCTGTATGTAGATACCGGTATGCATCGTGACGGGATAGGGATACATGAGGCCTTCCATGCTCTGACGGAGATTGATAGGTTAAAGGGGCTTAGGGTAGATGGTGTTTGTATGCACTTTGCCACGGCTGATGTTTTGCATCATCCGTTTATTCAGGAGCAGGAAAGTAAGTTTATTGAATTGTTAAAAAAAGCAGCCGATCGTGGACGAACCTTCACCTATGTGCATGCATCCAATACGGGAGCACTCTGGCAACATGCCGGAAACATGGGTACCATGGTCCGAACCGGCATGTCGATGTACGGCTATGCCCAGCCTTCCGATCCTGCTGCCCATCTGAAACCCGTGATGTCGCTACGGAGCAGGGTGATCGGTATTCGACGAATCTGGCCGGGTGATTCTGTGAGCTACGGACAACGGTTTATTTCTACCACCGAAACAACGATCTGTACGGTACCCATCGGCTACGGCGACGGGTACATGCGTTGCCTGACCGGCAAGGCATGGTGCCTTATCCGCGGTGAGAAGTATCCGGTTGTTGGAACCGTGTGTATGGATGAAATTATGGTTGACGTTGGGAATGCCGAGGTTACCGTAGGTGACGAAGTGGTGTTAATCGGAACACAGGCTAATGCAAGTGGGAAGGTGCAGAGCATCGACGCTACCGACGTAGCGGAATGGGCAGGCACCATACCGTACGAAATCACTACCGCAGTAAGTGCAAGAGTGCCCAGACTGCTGGTTAATGACGGAAAGGGGCTGTAACGTGCTTAATGTTCGGTTAGACAATTTTGAGGGACCTTTAGACCTGCTCCTGTTTTTTATAAAACGAGATGAATTGGATATCTACGATATACCGATCGCTTCAATAACGTCCGAATTCCTGGAATATGTTCGGGTGATCGAGATGCTTGACTTAGACCTTGCCGGTGAGTTTGTTGTTATGGCAAGTATGCTGGTGCAGATCAAGGCTCAAATGCTTTTACCGCAGGACGAACGTGTTGGCGGTGATGACTTGCTGATTGATGATACCGACCCACGCGCAGAACTCGTGCGCCGTCTGCTCGAGTACAAGCGTTTTAAGGAAGCATCTGAACAACTGGGTACACAGGCCGACCAGCAGCGCCATATCCTGTACCGCCAGGTGTTCGAAGCCGAGGCAATTCATGCAGCCGAGAGCGGAAGCTATCGTAATGCTACACTTTTTGATCTTCTTAAAGCGCTAAAGAAGGCAATTGATCGGGCACCCGATAACACCACTACCCATGTTGTTGAACGGTATCCAATTACAGTTGAAGAAAAAGCTGAAGAAATTGTCCACCTGCTGCGGTCCCGCCCCAGCGTGCGTTTCTTTGAACTTGTAGGGAACCTAACGGTGCAGCATATTGTGGTAACGTTCCTGGCACTGTTAGAACTTGCAAAAAATCATCGGATACGCGTTCAGCAGGATGAACAATTCGACGATATCGTCATTGTTCAGCGCTCCGATTCTCATGATCAGGAGTCAGAAACAACAACAGAAACGGAAGAAGTATCATCATGACAGAAATCGAAAATTCGGGTTCGCCTGAGCCCCTTTCAGTTCCATATTTCTTTACTTTGGAACGCTATGATCAGCGCAGAGCGCTTGAGTCACTGATTTTTGCCAGCGAAGAACCGCTGACACAAAAACTGATGTATAAAATCCTGGTGCTGGAAGATCCCACACAGGAGGAATCGCCCGGACAGCAGCAGCTGCCACTTGATGGTGAGGCGGAAAAGCAGGCCACGCCGGAGCGTGTTCCGTTTGAGGTACCAAGGGACTATTTTGATGAAATTATAAATGAAATTAACGATGAATTAGAGATGGGTGACCGGCCTTTCAGAGTGGTCCGTATTGCAGGTGGCTATCAGTTTGCCACCACACCACAGCACGGACAGTTAGTGCAGCGATTGTTAAAAGCGCGTAATAAGAAACGTCTTACACAGGCAGCACTGGAAACTCTTGCCATCATCGCCTACCGTCAGCCCCTTACCAAGAGTGAGGTCGATGCCGTCCGCGGCGTTAACAGCGGTGAAGTTGTGAACTCGCTCGTCGAACGCGGTTTTGTTGATATGGTAGGACGCAGCGAAGCAATTGGGAAACCAATTCTGTACGGCACCACCGAAGAATTCCTGCGATTGTTTGGCTTAAACTCACTCTCGGACCTGCCCAAACTGCGCGAAATAGATGAGTTGTTGAAAACCGCTACCAGTATAGTAGAGGCCGACGACACCATTTCACTTATCCCTGACCATCGCCTTCTGCGCCGCCAACTGGCCGACCTGCTTGAGCAGGGGCGGACACAGCCATTAGAACCCGGTTCGGAAGAACCTTCTGAAGTCCCGACAGATCCTGCAGAGTAACTGATA
>WBZO01001102.1_pt1 | contig 46289 bp, 33 predicted proteins | sample 5204261 | NCBI WGS metagenome assembly WBZO01 (sample SAMN12412400, study PRJNA552823) | activated sludge metagenome | isolation source: activated sludge from anammox sidestream of wastewater treatment plant... | place: USA: North Carolina | collected 2017-09
CCTTCTAACTCCGGATCGATCTCATCGGCAGGGACGAAGTCCTGGATGTCGATCGTCTGGGTGGCCTTCACGTTCGCCTTCTCGAGGTCGCCCTTCTCGAGGACGACGAACGTGTCGGGCTCGTACTCGAAGCCCTTCACGATGTCCTTCCATTCCACCCTCTTGCCCGTCGACGCGTTGACTCGCTCGAAGCGGATGGGCGACAGGTCGTGCTTGTCGAGCATGCGGAAGTGCAGCTCCTCCGAGCGGTTCTCGGCCGTGTAGAGCGAGATCGGGATCTGCAGGAGGCCGAAGCTGATCGAGCCCGTCCAGATGCTCCGCCCTGCGCGGCCGCGTGCGCGGCCGGCGCCCTCGGTCTCCTCCGTCTCGACGGTCTCGGTGGCTTCGCGCGTCCGCGCGTGTGCTGCCTTCCGACTCATGGATGCTCCTCGTGACGGAGCGCGTGCAGCGGACGTTCCATGGCGCTCCACCAGCGCTCGGCCGCCGCCTCGAGCGGTCGAGCCGCGCGGACCGGCGGTGCGCCGGGACCGTGGGGAACCGCGGTATTTGCGCTTTGCCGGAGGGGGGTCCTGGGGGATATTCGATGAAGGATCGTGCAGCACGAGCTCCATCCCGCACTGACGGCGACGGGTCGCTTCAAGGTGCGTGACTGCCTCGGCTCCGGCGGGTTCGGCGTGGTGTTCTCGGCCTACGACACCCAGGCCGGAACCACGGTCGCGCTCAAGTGGCTGCGCAACAGCGACGCGGGCACGCTCGCGCGGTTCAAGCGCGAGTTCCGGGCGCTCGCCGACGTCTCGCATCCGAACCTCATCGGCTTCCGCGAGCTGATCACCGTCGGCGGCGAGTGGTTCTTCACGATGGACCTCGTCGACGGCGTCGAGCTGCTCCGCTGGGTGCGGCCCGCGTCGCCGTTCTACGAGAGCGATCTATCGAGCCGTGCGTCGACCGCCACCGACGTGCTCGCCGACACGATGCCCGGCAGTCGGACCTTCCCCGGGTCCGGGCCTCGGGGCGGCGAGGAGCCAGCCGCGCATCGACCCCTCTGCGTCGCCGAGCTGCCGCGGATCCGCAGCGCGTTCGAGCAGCTCGCGAGCGGCCTGATGGCGCTGCACGCCGCCGGCATGATCCACCGCGACGTGAAGCCGTCGAACGTCCTCGTGTCGCGGGAGGGCCGCGTGGTCCTGCTCGACTTCGGTCTCGTCACGGAGATCGATCAGGAGGGCGTCGCCCGGACGATCACCGGCAACGTCGTCGGGACGCCCGCGTACATGTCCCCGGAGCAGGCGATGGGCCTCCGGCTCACGCCCGCGGCCGACTGGTACTCCGTCGGCGCGATGCTCTACCAGGCGCTCACCGGCCAGCTCCCGTTCGACGGCGACATGCACGGCATCCTGCTGCGCAAGCAGCTCAACGATCCGGTGCCGCCGCACGACCTCGTGCGCGGCATCCCGCGCGCGCTCTCGGCGCTGTGCCTCGAGCTCCTCGCGCGCGCGCCGGAGCAGCGGCCGACTGGACCGCAGATCGTCGAGCGGCTCCGCGACGCGATCCCTCCTACGAGCACACAGGCGCCCGAGACGATCACGTCGGTCGCCGCCGGGGCCTCGTCCGATCGCGGGATGCCCGTCGCCGCCTTCGTCGGTCGCGAGACGCATCTCTGGGCGCTCGACGAGGCGCTCGAGGAGGTCACGCGAGGCGGCACCGTCGTCGCGATGGTGCACGGCGCGTCGGGGATGGGGAAGACCGCGCTCGTGCGCCGCTTCCTCGACGACGTGCGCGCCGAGCGCCCGGAGGTCGTCATCCTCGAGGGGCGCTGCTACGAGCGCGAGTCCGTCCCGTACAAGGCGCTCGACAGCCTCGTCGACTCGCTCTGCCGCTACCTGCAGCGGCTGCCCGAGGTCGAGGCGGCGAAGCTCCTCCCGCGCGACGTCGGCGCGCTCGCGCGCGTCTTCCCCGTGTTCTTGCAGTTCGATGGCACGGGCGGCAAGCGCGCCCGGTCGCGCATCGATGCGGTGCAGGAGCGGCGGCGTGCGTTCGACGCGCTGCGCGAGCTGCTCGGCCGCGTGGCCGATCGCAGCCCGGTGATCCTTTTCATCGACGATCTGCAGTGGGGCGACGGCGACAGCGAGCCGCTCCTGCTCTCGATCCTGCGGCCGCCCGAGCCGCCGGCGCTCCTCCTGGTCGCCGCATACCGCACCGAGGACGCGGAGACCTCGCCGCTCGTCCGCGCGCTGCGCAAGCTCGCGACGTCGGGCCCGCCCCTCGAGGTCTGCGAGGTGCCCGTCGGCGAGCTCTCGCCCGACGCCTCGCGCGATCTCGCGGTCGCGCTGCTCAGCGGCAAGCCCGACGACGCGCGCGCCAGCGAGCTCGCGCGCGAGTCGCTCGGCAGCCCGCTGTTTCTCCGGCAGCTCGCCGCGCTGCGTGCCACCGGCGAGCACGTCGATCTCGCGAAGGCGCTCGAGAAGCGCTTCGCGGCGCTGGCCGAGCCCGCGCGCCGGCTCCTCGAGACGCTCGCCGTCTCCGGTCGACCGCTCCCGCTCGCGCTCGCGGCACGCGCTGCAGGCATCGAGCACGATGCGCACGGCGTGTTCTCGGTCCTGCGCTCCGAGTCGCTCGTGCGCACGCGCGGCACCGACGCGCGCGATCAGGTCGAGGTCTACCACGATCGCATTCGCGAGGCGGTCGTCGCGACCCTCTCGGAGGAGGAGCTGAAGGCGCGCCATCACAAGCTCGCGCGCGTCCTGTCGAGCAGCAGCGACGCGGACGCCGAGGCGCTCGCCGAGCACTTCCTCGCCGCGGGCGATCGCCTCCGCGCGGCCGAGTTCGCCGAGCAGGCGGCCGAGCGCGCGGAGACCGCCCTCGCGTTCGAGCGCGCCGCCGCGATGTACGAGATGGCGATCGAGCTCGGCTCGGCGTCGGTCAAGTCCGAGATCCTCATGGTGAAGCTCGGCGAGGCGCTCGTGAACGCCGGCCGCGGCTACGACGCCGGTACGCGCTTCCTCCAGGCCGCGCGCACCGCGCCTCCCACGACTGCGCTCGATCTCCGGCGCCGCGCGGCCGAGCAGTTCCTCTTCAGCGGCCACATCGAGGAGGGCCTGCGGGTCGTCGAGCAGATCCTGTCCGCGATGAAGATGCGCGCGCCGAGGACGGCCCTCGGCGCCGTCTTCTCCCTCGTGTGGCGGCGCCTGCTCCTTCGCCTCCGCGGCATCGGCTTCCGCGAGCGATCGGTCGACGCCGTCGCGCGCGATCGGCTCGTGCGCATCGACACCTGCTACAGCATCGGCCTCGGCCTCGCGATGGTCGATCCGATCCGCGGCGCCGACTTCCAGACCCGCTACCTCCTGCTCGCGCTCGGGGCGGGGGAGGCCCTGCGCGTCGCGCGCGGCCTCGCGCTCGAGGCGGCGTATCGATCGGTCTCCGGCGTCCGCGCCCGCGCGGTCATCGACGCGCTCATCGGCAAGGCGCGCACGCTCGCCGACCGCGTGGGCAGCGCGCACGCCCGCGCGCTCGCGGCGCTGATGCACGGCGTGTCGCGCGCGCTGCTCGGCGATTACGATGAGGGCGTGGCGCTGTGCGACCAGGCGGCCACGCAGCTGCGCGACCATTGCACCGGCGTCGCCTGGGAGCTCGACAACGCCTCCTTCTTCGCGGCCTTCTCGCTCCTACACTGCGGGCGCATCCGCGAGCTCGGCGACCGCCTGCCGGGTCTGCTCGAGGACGCGCGCGCGCGCGGCGATCTCTACGCCGAGGTCCTCCTGCGCCTCCAGTGCAGCTGGTTCGTCGCGCTCGCGAACGGCGACGTCGACGCCGCGGACGACGACCTCGAGGTGATCAGCGATACCTGGTCCGTTGATCGCTTCCTCCTGCAGCACGCGTGGCGGATGGTGAGCGCGGTCGAGGTCGCGCTCTATCGCGGCGACGGCGAGCGCGCGTGGGCGATCCTCGAGGAGAACGAGGAGAAGCTCCGTGAGTCGCAGTTCCTCCGCGCCCAGTCGCTCCGCGTCCGCGTGGCGATGGCGCGCGCGCGTGCGGCGCTCGCCACCGGACGGCTCGTGATCGCCCTCCGCCAGGTGAAGGCGCTGATGAACGAGCGCTTCCCGCTCGCGAAGGGCTGGATGCTGCTCGTCGAGGCGGGCCTGCACGACGCCCGCGGCGACAAGGCCGCGGCCGCCATCGCGTACGGGACGGCCGCCGACGAGCTCGACGCGCACAAGGCGCGCCTCTGGTGCTGGTCGGCGCGCCGGCGCCGCGGAGAGCTCCTCGGAGGCGAGGAGGGCGCCGCGCTCGTGAAGGCCGCCGACGACGCGATGCAGGCCGAGGGCATCGTGAGCCCGGAGAAGATGGCGCGGATGTTCGTCGTCGCGCGCTAGGCCCGCTCTAGTGGAGCTGCGCGCGGATCTTCCGCATCTGGCCGAGCGCTTCCTTCGAGTCGACCGGGCGACCGGCGGAGAGGAAGACGGCCTTCTGCTGCACGACGTACTGGATGCGCTGCGCGAGCGGGAGCGCGAAGAACTCGTCCGGCGACAGGTTCCTCTGCTGGCCACCTTCGGCGACGACGACCTGGTCGAACGGGTACATCCGGGCCTTCTCCTCGTCGCTCATTTCCCGAGGACGTCGGCGCGGAAGCCCTCGACGATCCGCGCGACCTCGTCGACGGTGATGGCGTCGATCCCGAGCTCCTCGAGCGTGTCGCGCAGGTGCACCTGGATGGCGTCGTAGTGGTCGTCACCGAGCCCGTTCTTCACGAGCCGCGCGTGCGCAGTGCGCAGATCGCGGCCGGTGTACCGGTTGGGCCCGGCGAAGGCCATCGTCATGAACGCGATCTGCTTCTTGATCTGCGTCGCCATGTCGAGGCTGTCGAAGAACGGCGCGAGCGACGGATCGGCCATCACGCGCTCGTAGAAGCCCACGACGGCCGCCTCGATGGCGGCCTCACCGCCGAGGCGCTCGAAGAGCGAGAGCGATTGGCCTCCGGTCTGCATCGATCCCTCAATAGGTCGTCGTGAACGAGTCCATCTTCGGATTCGCCGGCCAACCGAGGCCGCGCACGTGGCGATCGACGCACGAGGCGACCGCCGGGTTCGGCGGGTTCGTGTAGACGCTCACGCCCACGGCGCGGCCCATCTTGATGGCCACCTTCACGGTGACCTTCATGCTGTCGGGCGCGCCGCAGCCGCTGATGAAGGCGGCGTTGCGCATGGGAGCCGCGAGCTGCCCGTCGGTGAGATCGGGGCCGCCCTTGGCGCCGCCCATGTTGATCTCCTGGTTGTTCGTCGCGAGCGCCTGCTCGTAGCTCATGCCCGCGGGGAAGTTGCCGCCTCCGCCTCCGCCGCCCTTGCCGCCGCCCGCCGCGACCTTCTTGCCGCCCTTGAGCGAGCCGCCGCCGGAGAGGTCGATGGCCGACGGGTCGTCGGAGAGATCGGCGCCGTCCTTGCGCGAGCCGACCTGCTTGACGACGAAGGCGACGCCGACGCCGAGGAGCGCGACGGCGAGGATGCCGCCGATGATGAACTTCGCGGCGCCCGCCTTCTTCTCGGCGGCCGCGACCTGGGCGACCTCCTTCTTCTCCTTGGCGATGTCGCGGTGCATGCGCGCGTGCTGCGCGAACGGCGCGAACTCCTGCCACTCGTCGATCGTCTGCGACGTGCCCGTGAGCTCGTCGCGGAGGATGTCGCCGCCCTGGAACTTGTGCGACGCGATCTGCTGGAGGAGCTCGACGGCGTTGAACGGACCGTGGTCCATGCGCGCCTTGTTCACGACGTAGCGCGGGCGCGGATCGGACTCGAGGCGCGCCTTGAGCTCGGCGAGCTGCTGCGTCGGATCGTTGCGCGCCGGCGCCTTCGCCTGGCCGCGCGCGTCGATGACGGGGATCGCGCCCGGCATGATGATCTGCGGGGCCGACGGCGGCGGCGCCGCGTCCGCCACGGGCGGCGGCATCAGCGAGAGCTTCACGTCGACCTCGAAGTCGTCGCCGCGATCGAGGTTCGACGGATCGACGTCCGGCGGCGGGATGCTCTTCATCGGCGCGAGGTGGTGCATCGCGCTCGCGAGCGCGCCGAGATCGTCGGGGCGGTGCGCGGGATCGGCGACGAGCGCCTTCGCGAGCAGGTGCTCGAGCGCGGCGGGGAGGGAGGGCTCGACGTCGCACGGACGGCGCATGCCCGGACCGACCGGCACGCCGCACACGGCCTCGTAGAGCATCGCGCCGACGGCGAAGACGCTCGCGCGCGCGTTGCCCGGCGCGTTCGCCTTCACGACCTCGGGCGCGAGGGCCGCGCGATCCTTCGGATCCTTCGGCGGAACGGCGAGGGCGGGGTTCAGGCGGAACAGGCCGTCCGGACCGCGGGCGATCGCGGAGGCGTGGACCCAGTGGGTCTCGCCGCGCGCGTGGCGCTCCTTCAGATCGGTGCAGACGGAGACGATGATGGCGATGGCGTCATCGAGGCTCATCCGCTGCCCTTGCGAGGTGCGGGACTCGATGACGGCACGGAACGTCGTGGACGACGACGCGGATTGCACGCCCGAGGCCGCGTGCGAGGCGACTGCCGACATGGGCTCAACGTTATACGAGGAGGGCTTTACCCCTCAATAGACGCCGCAGCAGCGGATAAATCCGCTCCCACTCTAGCTTTCATTTCGGCCGGTCCCTTTCAGGGACACGGCCTGGCAACCACGCTGGTCAGACGGGTTGTCAGGCGCCTCAGGCGCGTCAGGCGCGCGGGCGGGCGCGCTCGGCGTTGATCGTGCGGTCGCCCACGGTCTGGCCGACGAGGGCGGCGATGGCGCGCTCGGCCTGTTCTTCCTTCACCCCGACGAACGTGATGCGGTCGCGGATGCGGATGTGGCCGACCTCGGCCTCCGAGAGCCCCGCCTTCTCGGTGAGCAGGCGGTGGATGTCGTCGGTGCGCAGGCCGTCGCGGCGGCCGACGTTCAGGAACAGGTTCGCGAACCCCTCCTGCACGTCCTCGCGCTCGCGTCCTTCGTCGCGCGAGCGCTCGCGGCGCGGCGGCATGCGCGGGCTGTCCCCCGGCTCGATCACGGTCGGGGCGTCCTCGATGGTGATGCCGGGCATACGCGGGTTGCGGTTGGTGTCGATCGCGTCCTCGTCGTCACGGCGCGGTGCGCCGCGACGCCCGCGGCGATCGCGGCCCATCGGTGCGGGGCCGCGCGTCTGCGTGTCCGGCTCGCGCGGTCCGAGGCCGGGCTTCGTCCCGCTCTCGGGGAACAGCGGCGAGTCGTCGTCCTCGGCGGGCGGCGGCTCCCAGTTGGCGAGCGCCGAGACCGGCTGACCGCGGCGGCCGCGATCACGGTCGCGATCACGGTCGCGATCGCGATCACGATCACGATCACGATCACGCGGGCGCTCTCCGTCGCGCAGCGTGCGCGGGCCACCCTCGGCCGGGCGCGGCTCGCGACGCTCCGGACGACGCTCGGGCGCGGGCGGCGGCTCGGGCGCGACCGGGGGCGGGTTCTTCGCCCGGCGCGCCTCGGCGGCCGTCTGCGCCGGATCCTCGGCCTTGCTCGCGCCGAGGTGATCGGCGAGAAGGCCGGCGACGATCTGATCGGCGGCCTCGTGCGTCAAGAGGCGCCGCGCGACCGCGAGGTGCATCGGGTCGGGCGTGCGCCCGAGATAGGCGTCCGCGAGGAAGGCGACGAGATCGGCCTCCGCGCGCGTCTTGAGCTCGCCCTTCGTGGGGAGGGGCTTCTCGATCGGACGGATCTTGTACGTGAGCCTCAGCATGTAGAGGTGGCCCACGTCCTTCGGTCCGACGACCGAGATCGCCGTGCCGGTCTTGCCCGCGCGGCCGGTGCGGCCCGTGCGGTGCACGTACTGCTCGGCGGACTCGGGGAAGTCCGCGTTGATGACGTGCGTGAGATGCGAGATGTCGATGCCGCGCGCGGCGACGTCGGTGCAGACGAGGAAGCGGACCTTGCCCTCGCGCGTCGCGGCCATGACCCGCTCCCGATCTTTCTGATCGAGATCGCCGCTCAGCCAGTCGGCGTCGTAGCCGCGCTGCTTGAGCATCTCGGCGACGCGCTCGGTCTCGTCCTTCGTGTTGCAGAAGACGATCGCGCTCTCGGGATCCTCCACCTCGATGATGCGGGCGAGCGCCTCGCGCTTCGCGCCTTCGCGCACGAGATAGACGTAGTGCGCGATCTCGAGCGCGCCGACCTGATCGCTCGAGAGCGTGACGTACTCGGGCTCGCGCAGGTGGTTGTTCGCGAGCCGCTCGACGTCCGGCGGGATCGTGGCGCTGAAGTAGAGGCCCTGGCGATCCTTCGGCAAGGTCTCGATGATCGCGTTGAGCTCCTTGGCGAAGCCCATCGAGAGCATCTCGTCGGCCTCGTCGAGGACGAAGATGCGGATGTTCGAGGTGTCGAGCGTGCCGCGGCGGATGTGATCGAGGACGCGTCCCGGGGTCCCGCACACGATCTGGGCGCCGGCCTCGAGCGCGGCGACCTGCTTGCCCATCGGCGCGCCGCCGTAGATGGCGACGATCGGCGTGCCGCGGAACTGCGCGAGCCGCTCGAGCTCGGCGGCGACCTGCAGCGCGAGCTCGCGCGTCGGCGTGAGGATGAGGGCCTGCACGCCGGCGATCGACTTCTTCACGAGCGAGTCGACGATCGGCAGCCCGAACGCCGCGGTCTTGCCGGTACCGGTGCGCGCCTGGACGACGAGGTTCCGGCCGCGCGTCGCGGGCTCGAACACCGCGAGCTGCACCGGCGTCGGGCTCGTGTAGCCGAGCGCATCGACGGCCTTGCGCACGTCGGATCCCAGCGGCAGCGCGTCGAACGTCGGCGGCGCGGTCTCTTCCGTGTCGGTCTGGCTCGTCTGCGCGGTCATTTCGAGGATCCTCTTATAAACGAGTCGACTTCGCGACGCACGGCCCTGAGCTCGACCGTCTGGCGCCGCACGACGGTCTCGGCCTGCCGGTCGAGGCGTGCGACCGCGGCGAGCGCGTCCGCTCCCCGAGGCTCCGCCTGGCAGGTCGCGGTGATGCCGTCCTTCTGCTTCCATGCCTCGTCGCGAGCCGCGCGGTAGCGCGTCACCGCCGCCTCGACGTCTTCCGCCGCGAGCCCCGCGGGGATGCCCTGGTTCACGCCTGCGTAGAGGTCGCGCACGCCGCTGGCGCACGCGGGCGAGAGCGCCTCGACCTTCGGCGCGTCGTCGGCGAAGACCTGCGAGGCGACCTCGAAGATGAGAGAGCCGACGAAGATGGTGGTGACCGCCACGAACGCACCGTAGACGAGGCGCGTCACGCGTCTGTCGGGGCTGGGTGGGGTCACGCGGCCCTTCGTACCCCATGCTGGGCATGCTGTCGAACACGGCTTTCCGGTAGAGTCGCGGGACCATGAAGGACTTGAGCGGCCGGGTCGCGCTCGTCGTCGGCGGTGGAGAGGGCGCGTTCCGCGCGATCGCGCTCGCGCTGGCGGCGCGCGGCGTGCGCGTGGTCGTCTCCGGCGGCCCCGAGAAGGGCCTCGCGGAGACCGTCGGCGAGATCGCGTACGGCGGCGGCAAGGCTCGCCATGTCGCCGGGGACGTGGGCGCGGCGATCGAGCGCGCCGTCGAGGTGTTCGGTGCGCTCGACGTCGCGATCGCGCGCAGCGAGGCCGACCTCGCGCTGGTCCGTGCGCGCTCGAAGGATCTCGCGCAGCTCGTCCTCGTGTGCACGGGCGAGGCGCCCGCCGATCCCCGGTGGACCGCCCTCGGGCTCGGGGCCGACGTCGAGGACGAGGACGTGGCCGAGCTCGTGGTGTGGCTCTGCTCGCGGCGGCTCGACGGTCGAGCGATCACGCTCCGCTGAGCGCGCGCCGTAGAAATTGCCGCGGAAACGCGAGGGTTGACCCTGGCGGGCCGCAACCTATAGTTCGTTCAAAGATTTTTGAAAGTTCTATGGGCCGTGACCGATGACGCTCGCCTCCTCTCTCCATGTGCTCGCCGATACCGCCTCCGAGGGCCGCGCGGGCGATCGCGCCGTCTCTCGCATCGAGGACGTCCGCGCGCTCGTCGCGCGTGAGCTCGGTGAGGTCGAGGCGGTCGTCGCGCGCCACATCCAGCACGGGGTCGAGCCGGCCACCGACTCGGCCCGGCACCTCTTCGAGTCGGGCGGCAAGCGCGTGCGTCCCCTCGCGCTCCTGCTCGCGTGCGCGTGCTTCGGCCCGATCGACGCGCGAGCGCGTGACCTCGCCGCGGCCGCCGAGCTCGTCCACATGGCGACGCTCCTCCACGACGACGTGATCGACGACGGTGATCAGCGCCGCGGACGGCCGACCTCGCGCAAGATCTGGGGCAATGCGGTGAGCGTCCTCGCCGGCGATCTGCTCCTCGTCGAGGCGCTCCGGCTCGCGTGCCGCGCGCACGAGGAGACCTGGTCCGAGCTCGTGTCGACGCTCGGCAGGCTCGTCGACGGCGAGGTGGTGCAGCTCCGCGGGCGGCACTCCGTCTCGCTCGTCGAGGCGACGTACTTCGAGATCCTGCGCGGAAAGACGGCGTCGCTCTTCGAGTGGGCGCTCCGCGCGGGCGCGCGCCAGGGCGGCGCGAGCGGCGCGTCGGTCGAGGCGCTCGGTCGGTTCGGCGCGCACCTCGGCATGGCGTTCCAGCTCGTCGACGACGTCCTCGACTACGACGGCGAGGCGGCGCGAACGGGCAAGACCGTCCTCGCGGATCTCGGCGAGGGCAAGGTCACCCTGCCGCTCATCTGGGCCGCGCAGGGCGCCGAGCTCGGTCCTCTCGTCGCGCGCGTGCGCGAGGGCGACGCCTCGGCGGCCACCGACCTCGCCGCCCGCGTGCGCGAGAGCGGGGCCTGCGCGAGGGTGCGCGAGCTCGCGCTGCGCGAGACCGCTTCGGCGCTCGGGGCGCTCGACACCGTCCCCGCGTGCCGTCCGAGGGAGGTCCTCGCGGACGTCGCGCGCGGACTTGCGCAACGGCTCGCCTGATCCGACGAGGGGCGCCGGTGCTCGCCGTCCCCCACTTGCCGAGGCGTGCCGCACTGGCCTAGAAGTGCGAAGGGACCGGAACCGAAGTGGGCGGCAAGGAGAAGCGTGCGCTATGGCCGAGCGAAGCCGCGGTGAGCGACGTCGTGGGCCGCCTCATCGAGTTCTGGGGCTTCAAGCGCAACATGGGCCGGATCTGGGCGATCCTCTACCTCTCGCCCGAGCCGCTCAGCGCCGAGGACCTGCGCCTCTCCCTCAGGCTCTCGAGCGGCGCCGTGAGCATGACGCTGAACGAGCTCCTTCGCTGGGGCGTCGTGCGCAAGGTCTGGGTGCAGGGTGAGCGCAAGGACTTCTACACGGCGGAGGTCCAGCTTTGGCGGATGATCTCCCGCGTCTTCAACGAGCGCGAGAAGTCGGAGATCGTCATGGCCATCGAGGCCTTCGAGGAGGCGCTCGTGGAGGTCTCGAAGCTGCGGACCTCGGCCGATCCGAAGACGCGCGCCCGTGCGGAGCTCCAGTACGAGCGCATCAAGCAGCTGCTCGAGCTGGCGAAGCTCGGCAAGCGCCTGCTCGACACGCTGCTCGCCACGGCGAAGATCGACGCCGAGCCGCTCGTGCGCTTCCTGCTCCGGCAGGCGCCGCCGTCGTCGGACTGATCGTCGCGCTGCTCTCCGCGGGCGAGGCGCGCGCCCAGAACGCACCGCTCGACAGGAACGACTACGCGCTCGAGCTGTACCAGGGACCGCTGCTCGCGCCGACGCGCGTCACCGGGCTCGCGGGGGCCACGACCGCGATCGCCGACGCGGTCGAGGGCGTCTACAACAACGCCGCCGCCCCCGCCGTCCGCGAGGCCTTCAGCCTGAGCTGGTTCGAGTGGGAGCCCACGGCGGGCATCGCGCTCCCGGGCGCCTACGGCGGCACGGACTTCAACAACCGCGGGGAGAAGGGCATCGAGCGCAACCTCCGCCTCGGCCGCGCGCGCACGGTCGAGACGACCGACAACTTCCTCTACCTCCAGGGCGGGATCTGGGCGCAGCTCGGAAACGTCGGCCTCACCGCGACGGCCGACGTGCTCCGCTACGACGTGGCTGCGCCGCAACAGGAGACGCCGGCGCTCGCGCTGTCGCTCACGCGCTTCCACGTCGTCGGCGCCTACTCGTTCCTCGGAAACCAGCTCTGCGTCGGCGCCGGCGTGCGCGCGGTCTACGTGAACATCGACGAGCTGAAGAACCCGAACGGCGCGGTCATCGCCATGCTCGGCGTCGCCCCGCAGGTCGGCGTCATCGTGAAGCCGAACGAGGTCCCGTGGCGCATCGGCGCGACGGCGCGGGCGGCGGTCGAGGCGGGCCCGCTCAGCGTCGGGCGCGTCGTCGAGGAGCCGCGCGGCGGCGAGACGGTCCGCAGCGCCGGCAGCTTCGTGCTGCCCGAGCGCATCACGGCGCCGTGGGAGCTCGAGGCCGGCGTCGCCTACCAGCTCGGGCCGCGCCCGCTCAACCCCGCGTGGGTCGATCCCCACGAGCACGAGAAGCAGCTCGAGGAGCGCATCGCGAGGGCTCGCCGCGAGAGGCAGGCCATCCACGACGCGGAGATCGCGAGCCTCCCCACGCTCACGGCCGAGGACCGCGCCGCCCGCGAGCTGCGCATCGCCCGCATCCGCGCCGAGGAGGAAGAGGCACGCGAGGCCGACGAGATCGAGCTCCGCGACGGGCGCAGGCAGCTCCACGAGGAGCGCAAGGCGCGGTACCTGAACTGGCCGCGCGAGCGCATCTTGCTCCTCGGCAGCCTGCTCCTCACCGGCCCGAGCCAGGACGCCGTGGCGCTCGAGGGCTTCATCAACCGCGAACGCGAGCTCGTCGGACGGACGGTCTCGATCTCGCCACGGTTCGCCGTCGAGAGCGAGCCGGTGCCGGACCTCCTGCGCTTCCGCGCCGGCGTCTACGTCGAGCCGTCACGCTTCGTCGACGGCACCGCGCGCCAGCACTTCACGTTCGGCAGCGACGTGAAGCTCTTCGCGTGGAACATCCTCGGCCTGTTCCCGGGTCGGATCTGGCGCCTCAGCGCCTTCCTCGACGTCGCGCCGCGCTACCAGAACTTCGGGTTCGCCATCGGCGTCTGGCACTGACGAACCGAGGATCAGCGCTTCGTCGCCTGGCGCTCCCACTCGGCGGGCAGCCCGATCTTCAGGAACACGGCGTAGCCGTACGAAGGATACGCCTCGATGATCGCCTTCTCCGCGCGCGCGATCGCGTCCTCGCGGATGGGCATCGTCGGCTTCTCGGCCGCGACGAGCGCCATCACCTTGCGCAGGTAGCTCTCCTGATCGTCGAGCAGCGTCGCGTCGCTCGCGGGGCCTCGGCCAGGGAACACGCGGCGCGGCGAGAGGCGCCGGAGCTCCTCGAGGCGCGTCAACCACGCGTCCGTCTTGCCGATCTCGAGCCACGCATGGTTCCCGCTCGACACGAGATCGCCGACGAAGATCGCGTGGTCCTCGAGCTTCTCGACCACGACGTGCGCCTCGCTGCAGCCCGGCCCCATCACGTGGAGGCGGAGCTTCACGCCGGCGGCGACGACGTCGGTCGTCTTGTCGCCGAAGACGTCCGGTTGCGGGACGTCCCTCGGGTAGTCCGGCTGGTAGCGATCGTAGAACGCGCGCAGGCGCTTCTCGTGGACCTCGGGGATCCGCGCCTTCACCTGCGCCGACGTCACCACGCGGACGCCGCGCCTCTGGAAGACCGACGTGCCGTTGAACTTGTCGGGGTTCGCGTGGAGCACGATCGCGAGCACCAGCTTCTTCTTCGTCAGCGCCTCGGCGCGCTCGATCATCTCCTCGGCGGCGGAGGGGAGGAACTGCGTGTCGATCGCCACGAGACCCTCGGGCCCCTCGATCCAGTACGAGCTCGTATCGAAGCCCCACGGGATCGACGCGTACGTCCCGATGTCGCCGGACCGGCTGACGCGCCCGTGCGCCTTCGCGTCCTCCGCAGCGGCGGCCCTGGGCGAGGCATTCTCGACCGGTGCTCGAGACGCGCCGTTCCCGCACCCCACCCCCAGGGAGAGGACGGCCGCCGGGAGGAGACGCTTCATCGGCTCAGTTGAGCTGGTGCTTGTCCGACGGCGCGGGGTTGTCGCGATCGAGGAACACCGCGGTGATCTCCCGCTCGAGCGCCTGCGACAGCTCGCTCTCGAGGCCGGCGATCGAGCCCGCGCCGCGCTCCACGTTCCGCTGGTAGATGAAGAGGCGCGCCTGGAGCGCACCGCCGTCGCCGTCGTCCGGCGTGCGCGCATCGAGGATCACCGTCGCGCGCGGATCGACGCCGTCGACCACGAGCTCGGCGCCCGGAGCGTCGACGATGTACACGTCCGCGTCGCGGACCCAGCGCGCGAGGAGCGTGTCGAGCCCCTGGATCACACGGCGGACGATCTGGGCGAAGGCCTCGGGCGACGGGGCCCAGGCGGGCGGGGCCTTGGCGAGGTCGAGCGCGCGCGACTTGAGGAAGGCCTCGACGGCGGCGCGCGGATCGCCCGCGTCGTCGCGCAGGAGGCCGAGATAGTAGTGCGCGTCGGCGTGCGTCGGATCCGTGCGCACCGCCTCCTCGATGAAGGGCAGCGCCTTCTCCGTCTCGCCGAGCTCGTAGTACGCGCGGCCGATGAGGAAGACGTAGCTCGGGTTCTCGAACGGCGGGTCGGGGAGCCGTGCCATGTTCCGCTTCGCCTCCTCGGTGTCGCCCTTGCCGAGCAGCGCGTCGACCCGGAGGAGGAGGCAGTCGGCGATCTCCTCCTTCGTCTCGGCGTACTCGAGCGCGTCGTCGCACAGCTCGACGGCCTCGTCCCACTCGCCGAGCGGATGCATGAGCACCTCCGCCGCGTTGAGCATCGCCTCCAGGTACGTCTCGTCGAGGGCGATCGCCTGCTTGTAGTGCTCGAGCGCCTCGTCCGAGTCGCCGGCCAGCGCCGCGGTGTACCCGAGGAGGTTGTGCACCTCGGGCGACTGCGGGTCGATCTCCAGCGCGCGACGAGCGCAGGCGTTCGCCCCGGCAGCGTCGCCTTTCTGCGCGAGGTCCCAGCCTCGATCGAGGTGCGCGGAGAGTTGGTCCACCGTCGGTGCATACAGCTTTTGCAGGGATGCACGAGCGGCGTCAAGGGAACTCATAAAAGCGCGAGGGGGCCTCCACCAAGCTCTTGTGGGCCGGTCACGCTGACCACGGCCCGCGGAGGAACCCCCATGAACCTGCTTCGTCCTTGTCTTGTCGCGACGTTCGCCGTGGCGCTCACCGCCGCCGCTCCTCGTACGGCCCACGCCGAGGAGGAGAGCGGCCCCGTGGTCGAGCTCTCGGCCGACGAGGGGAACGCGGTCATCGAGAAGCGTACGGGCACGACCGCGCCGAGCCTCGGCCTCCTCGAGACCGGCCTCGTGTCGGTCGGGCAGTGGCAGCATGCCTGCGTCGCGCCGTGCCAGATGCGGCTCGATCCGCGCTTCTCGTACCGCGTGGCGGGAGACGGCCTCGTCCCCACGCCGTCCTTCGTCCTGCCCCGCGGGGAAGATCGCGTGCGCGTCGACGCGAAGATGGGATCGTCGCCCGCACGCGTCTCGGGCATGCTCCTCACCGGAGGGGGGGCGGCCGCGCTCGCCCTCGGGGGCGCTGCGCTGATCGCGTCGCCGATCCTCGCGAGCGAGGACGTCGGCAGCGAAGGGTTCCGCAGCGCCGTGCTCGCCGGCGGCATCGGCGCGGTGTCGGTCGGCGCGATCGCCGCGACCGTCGGCCTCTTCATGTGGCTGTCGAACGGCTCGTCGGCCCACCCGCAGCCGGTCGCGTCCTCCACCTCCGCTTCCGTTCCTTCTTCTTCTTCTTCGAGGTGATGTCATGCGGTCCATCGTCTTCTTCTCGCTCCCCGCGCTCGCTCTCGTCGCCGCGTGCGGAGGCGCCGATGCCAGCGTCGGCGATCCGACCGGCTCGCCGCCTTCCGGCCCGTCGCCTTCGGGCTCGTCCTCCGCCGCCGAGCCCCCGTCCGGTACGCCGGGCACCACCGCGCCTGCAGATCCGGGCGGTCCTCGCGTGACCATCACCATGCACGGCTCGACCGCCCCGTTCGCGCATGCCGACGGGCTCGCGGGAGAGACGCCGCGCAAGCAGATCGTCGCCATCAAGAGCCTCTGGCTCTATCGCTCGGCGAGCGATCCGAGCCCGGTGAAGGTGTTCGATCACGGCGACGACGCCGTCGAGGTGGAGCTCGTCTCCGGCAAGAAGGTCGAGATCGCGAAGGTCGCCGCGAAGTCGCTCCCCGCCGGCGTCTTCACGATCGCGAAGTCGGGCGCGTCGTACGTGAAGTACGCCGTCGACGCGCGCATGCACAGCGGCACGGCGTTCGGCGCGCTCGACGGCTACTACGACAACGAGCAAGTGCTCTCGGACGGCGCGGTCGTCGACGGCAAGAAGAAGAAGAAGGGGGACTTCCGGTACTCGTTCGTGTCGAACGGCGCGACGGTCGGCACGCTCGAGGGCGCCGATGCCCCCACGCCGGCCGCGACGGCCACGGGCGGGATCACGATGGACATGTCGGGGCCGGAGACGTTCTACGTCTTCCCGATCCAGCTCGCCGTCGATCCGAACGTCGAGAAGGATCAGCTCGTCGACGTCGAGCTCAACGTGGACAAGAGCTTCCGCTGGCAGGACCAGGGCCTGCCCGGTTACACGGCCGGCGTCTACGACACGACGCCGTCGACCTTCGAGCCGGTCATGGCGTTCGGTGCGAACGCATTCCGCTTGAGCATCTCCCCGCAGTGACCGGCCGCGAGGGCGCCGCTAACATCGGCTCGTGCCGCTTCTCGCCCGCGTCGCGCTCGTCGTCCTCGCTCTCGTCGTCTCCGGCTGCGGCGGCGGCCTGCGCTACGTCACGCAGGCCGCGGCCGGGCAAGAGAAGCTGAACGCACGCGGGATCGCGATCCAGGAGCTCGTCGAGGGCGGCCACCTCGACAAGCGCACGCGTGATCTCCTCGCGCACGTCGCGCGCATCAAGGCGTTCGGCGAGCGCCACGGCCTCCGGCGGACGAACAACTACGAGCGGTACGTCTGGCTCGATCGCCCCGCGGTCGTCTGGGTGGTGTCCGCGTGCAACCCCGTCGCCTTCCGGCCGAAGACGTGGAAGTTCCCGATCGTCGGCAGCATCACGTACACCGGGTGGTTCGACCGCGAGGAGGCGAAGGCGTACGCCGCCGATCTCGCCGCGAAGGGCTGGGACGTCGACGTGCGCCCGTCGCAGGCCTACTCGACGCTCGGCTGGTTCGACGATCCCATCCTCTCGACGATGATCGCGCCGGGCGAGGAGGCGCTCGGCGATCTCGCCGACGTCGTGCTCCACGAGACGCTGCACGCGACCTTCTACGTCCCGGGGCAGAGCACGCTCAACGAGAGCGTCGCGTCGTTCGTCGGCGACGAGCTCGCGGTGCGCTACCTCGAGGAGGCGCTCGGTCCCGAGTCGAAGGAGAAGGAGAGCTTCCTCGCGCTCCGCGCCCGCGGCGAGCGTCGCGGCAAGGTGATGAAGCAGGCCTACGAGAAGCTCGCGAAGCTGTATCTGTCGAAGGTCTCGCGCGAGGAGAAGCTCGCAGAGAAGAAGCGCATCACCGACGAGCTGCGCGAGACCCTCGGCACCAAGCGGCCGGTCACGAACGCGACGCTCATCCAGTACAAGACGTACGGGTCGGGGAAGCAGGAGCTGCGCGAGCTGTTCGAGGTCTGCGGTCGCGACATGCCGCGCTTCATCAAGGCGATGGATCGCATCCGCCCGATCGCCGCGAGCTCGCCTCCGCACACCGATCCGGGCGTCCTCGTCCGCGCGCTGCTGAAGGACGGTTGCGGAGGCGTCCGGCCCGAGCGGTGAGCAGGGCGAGGGCCGCGGTCCGCCGGCGATCCGCTCTGCCGGCACGGGAATTTGCCTGGGATCGCGGCCTCGCGAGGCGATGTAGGACATGGTCCGACCGTTGCAGCAGCGGTCCGCATGCGGTCGGCTCATGGATGGCTCGGTGCAGTGCTCCTCGCGGCGGCGTGCGCCTCGGCGGCCTGCACGGCGCCCGAAGGCGAGGAGGTCGGCTCGACCGAGGCCGCGGCGCACGACGGGCGCACCGCCGTGACGGTCGTCACCGATCCCGGCGCACTGGCCTACCTCGACACGCACGGGTTCTCGTTCGCGGAGCGCTTCGCCGGCACGGCCGCGGGCACCCGGGGGGGCGTGCTCGCCGCGGGGAGCCCGCGATACGCCGCGCTCGTCTCGACGGTCCAGCGCGACGTGCTCGCCTCCGCGGCTCGCTACCCCCAGCATCGCATGGGGCGGCTGCCCGCGTTCGGCGACGCGACGAAGACCGCGCGCGAGAGGGTCGGCGGCTCGGGCTACCAGGAGATGAACTGGACCTGGCTCACGACGAACGCGGCGTACTGGCAGCTCGTCGGCGTGATCAACCGCTTCGATCGGCGCGTGCTACCCGAGCGCGCGTCCACGTGCGGCGAGCTCCGGCTCGTCTACCGCGCGGCCTACGAGGGCGACCGCGAGGGCTCGCGCCTCCCCATCACGGTCGTCGTCGTGTTCGCGCCCCCGAAATACGACGATGGGTGCCGCGCGGTCGCCCAGCGGTGGGTCTATCCGAGCGAGCAGCTGCCCGAGGGCGCGGCGCTGGGACAGTGGCTCGAAGGCAACGGCCTCCGCGGCCTCGGGTCCCCCATCTCCTTCGAGCTCGATGCGCTGACCGAGCTCTGGTCCCGCTTCGTGCGCGAGCGCGACGGCGTCGGCCGCCATCATCAGTACACGCTCCGCGTGTTCCGCCCCGACGGCGACGGCATCGCGCCCGAGCCGCTCGCGAACACGCCCGAGGTCGAGTCGATCGTCGGCGGTCCGCTCTACGACGAGACCCGCGGCGCGTACGTGACGGTCGAGCCGAGGCCGGCGCGACGTGCCGCGCTCCTGTCCTGGATCCGGGACAACCGCGCGGCGATCGAGGCGGGCACGGCCTCGCTCGGCGTGCTCGACGTCGAAGGGGAGGGGCCCACCGAGGTCCGTGCGACACAGGCGGAGTCCTTCAGCGCGATGGGGCCGACGCGCGCGTCGAACCGGCCGTACTCGCGGATCTTCGGCGACGACCTCGCGGGGTTCCAAGAGGGCGTCGGGCTCTCGAGCCCGAGCGAGGCGAAGGCGCTGCTCCGCCGCCTCGACATGATGACCTGTCAGGGGTGTCATGTGACGCGGAGCGTCCTCGGCTTCCACCTCGTCGGCGAGGAGCGCGACCACGACGTGTACCGGCGGTGGAAGGAGTACGACGCCGCCGGAGACGACGACCCGGCGCACCCCGAGAAGCGCTCCTACCATACGGACCGCGAGCGTCCGTCCGTGGAGCCGCCGTTCCTCGCGCGCGTCGTCGCTAACAAGCTCGCGGTCGGCATCTCTCCACACCTGCGCGACGAGCGCGATCGCCGCGCGGAGGACCTGTTCGCGTTCCTCGAGCGGAGCGGCTCGGTGCCGATGCCTCCGCCCGACCAGGGCGCGACGCTCGCCGGCACCTACGGCGCGACCTGCTTCCGCGGGGACCCGAACGACCCCGCGTTCGGCCGTGCGGCGGTCCCGGCCTACCAGTGCCGCCCGGGCCTCCACTGCGTCGCGCTCGACGACTCGGACTTCGGTCAGTGCATCCACGAGTACGAGCGGAGCGGCCGTGTCGATCACGCCCTCCGCAGCGTCGGCGATCCCATCGAGGTGCACCGCTACTCGTACGGGCCCACGCTCGCGGCCGCCGATCCGTTCAAGGACAGCGGACCCGTCGTCTCGTCGAGCGCGTGCCTGACGGGAGGGAAGACGGGGCGCGACAACGGCTTCCCGTTCGGAGGCATCTGTTCGCCGATCTCCGGCGCCCTCATCAAGGACGGCTCGAGCCGCTGCAACCTCCAGGAAGGCGGATCGATCGCGCTCGGCGAGTCGGCGTACGTCTCGAAGCAGGGCCGCACGACCAAGACGCCGGATCGCAACGGCGCGCCGAGGGTCGTGTGCGGTGCGGCGCCGTTCCAGGACAACGTCGCGAGCACGTGGGGGAAGATGAGCACCGCCGCGATGATCTGGCAGAGCACGGCTCCCGGCCTGCAGATCGCCTGCGACGAGGATCACCCGTGCCGCGACGAGTACGTATGCATGCGCGGCCTGCCCGATCCGAACGGTCCCGATCCGCGCAAGGGCACGTGCATGCCGGGCTACGTGCTGGCCCAGCTCGAGATCGACGCGCACCGGGTGCCCGGCACCACCGCGCCCTGCATCCAGACCCCCGCGGGCAGCACGTCGGTCACCACGTGCTCGCCCTGATCACGGACAGCGATCGGCCCACGCGGCGACCGTCACCTCGATCGGGCGCGCGGCGCCGAGCGCATGGCGGTCGTCGATCTCGGCGCACGCCGCGGTCTTCTCCACCGTCGTCCAGTCGCCGCGCGTGACCTTGAAGAAGAGCCAGCCGCCGCGCGGCGCGGCGATCGTCCCGGTCGCCTCGTCGCCGCTCCGCGCGAGGGGCGCGTGCGTCCAGCCGGACCTCGAGGTCGCGACATGGATCGCGGTCGACGGCGGCGTGTCGGGCGGCAGGTGCACGCGGATCGGCATCGTGACGTCCGCGCTCGGCTCCGCCGTCGGATCGAACGCGAGGTCGATCGCCGGCGGGAGGGGGCCGCTGAGCTCGACGACGCGATCGAACGGCACGATGCGCACGACGGTCTTCGCGTGCTTCGCGACGAAGGCACCCTCGGTGCTGGCCGTGAGGCGCGCGCCGGTGGCGGTCGGCTCGAGCACGAACGTGGTCCGCGCATAGGCCGGCTTCGCGGCGCCGTCGTCCTCGTAGAGGCTCGAGGTCGACTTCTCGGTGCCGGGGTAGACGTCGAGGTAGAGCGTACCGCCCGTCTCCATCGCCCCGATAGAGCTCGGAGGATCGATCCGCGGCACGATCGAGCCGCCGCGCACGAACATGGGCAGCGCGCCGGCGGGGAGCGCGCGGTCGAGCGCGGAGAGCTCGTACGCGCGTCCGCCCTCGTACGCCGCGCCCGAGCGGAGCTCGTACCAGAGGGCGCCTCCGGCGAGGGCGGGCAGGTAGACGACGCGCTTCTTCGCCGCCGGCTCCGCGATCGGCGCCACGAGGATCGACGGGCCGAGCATTGCCTCGTCGGCGACGTCGAACGTCCGTGGATCGGCGTCGTGATCGAAGAACAGCGGGCGCAGCACGGGCGCCCCGCTCCGCGCGGCCTCGTCGAACGTCGAGTAGAGGTAGGGGAGGAGGGCGTAGCGCTCGCGGATCAGCTCGCGCACCGCATCGCGCGTCGCGGCGTCGAAGGCCCACGGCTCCTGGCGGCGCGCGTTCTTCTCCGCGTGCGCGCGGAAGAAGGGCGAGACCGAGCCGAGCGCCATCCAGCGCGTGAAGAGGTCGGCCGTCGACTCCGCGCGCCCCGAGTAGCCGCCCGCGTCGCTCCCGGCGAACGCCATCCCCGACAGTCCGAGGTGGAGGAGCTGCGGGAGCGTGCCGTCGAGCGTCGTCCACGTGCTCGGCGCGTCGCCCGTCCACACCGCGCTCCAGCGCTGCTGGCCCGCGAACGCCGCACGTGAGAGGACGAAGGGCCGCTCGGCGGGACGCGCAGCCGCGAGCCCCTCGTAGGTGGCCTTCGCCTCGAGCCACGCGTACGCGTTGTGGACCTCGCGCATCGTGGTCGCGCGTCCGTCGCCGTTCGCGGCGACGTCGTCGGGCACCGTCTTGGTGGCGAAGCTCGACGGCTCGTTCATGTCGATCCACATGCCGCGGACGCCCAGCGCCGCGCTCTTCTGCACGAGCGCGCTCCACCACGCGCGCGTCTTCGGCGCGGAAAAATCGGGGAAGCGCGCCGGGCCCGGCCAGACCTCGCCGTCGAAGGCGAGGAAGTGGCCGCCCTTCATGCCCTCGTCGTAGACGTCCCAGCCCGGATCGATCTTGATGCCCGGGTCGACGATCACGTGCGTGACGAACCCCTTCGCCGACAGCGCGGAGACGAGCGCCGACGGATCGGCGAACCGCACCGGGTCGAAGGTGAACGACCGGTACTCGCGCATGTGCTGGATGTCGAGGAAGAGGCCGTCGGCGGGGATGCCCTCGTCGCGGAAGCGCTGCGCGACCCCGACGATCTGATCCGCACCGCAGAACGGCCGCTCGGACGGTGCGCCGTCGCACGGTCCCTCCCAGCGCGACTGGTGGAACCCCAGCGCCCAGCGCGCGGGGAGCGGCGTCCTTCCCGTCACGCGCGTGTAGCGCCGGACGACGTCGCGCACGCGCGGGCCGGCGAAGATCCACTCGTCGATCGCCCCGCCCGCGGCCTCGACGCGCACGCGGCCGGGATCGCTCGAGGCGAGGTCGAAGCGCGTGCGGTGCGTGTTGTCGGTGAAGACGCCGTAGGCCGCCCCGCCCCGCACCGCGACGTAGAACGGGATCGACTCGTAGAGCGACGGCGCGTCGGGCCGGAACCCTCCCGCGCCGTCGTCGTATGCGTCCGTGTTGAACAGCTCGACCACGCTGCCCCGGAGGTCCAGCCCGCGCGCGCCGCCCTTTCCGCGCGTATGCAGGCCGAGCCCGTAGAACCGCTCTCCGTCCACCGAGGCGCGGGTGACGACGCGCTTCTCTCCGTCGCGGAACGCGCGCTCGTCGTCGAACAGATCGCGTGCATGCACTCTGCACGTACCGGGCTCGACCGCGATCTCGACGGCGTCGCCGCAGACGATCGCCTCCGCTCCGCGCCGGCCGGTCCGGAGCGCGGTGAGCTCGGGTCGGTCGACCGGTACGAGCGAGCCGCGATCGTCCTTGCCGCGACGGATGCGGACGATGCCGTCGGCGTAGGGCGTGATCGCGAGCTCTCCGTCCTCGCCGTCGCACGGCACGACGAGCGATCCCGCCGCCTCGTCGCGCCGCGCACCGCCCGGGAGCGTGCCCGGCTCGCCGCAGCTCGCCGCCGCGTCCGCTCCCGGTCCGGCCTGCACCTCGGGGCCGGCCGGATCGACGCGCCCTGGCTCCGCCGGCTCGCCCGTGCAGGCGGCGGCCGCGACGAAGAGGGCGAGCGGGACGGCGTACCTCATCTCCGAGTGACGCTCGTATCACCTGGATTTCCAGGCCTCCGGTCTCGTCGTCGTCTCAGGCGCGGCGCCTGCGGGCGATCGCGGCGAGCGCGATCGCGAGGCCGCCGGCGACGGCCACGAGCGGAGAGCGATCGGTCCGCGCCGCGCGGCAGCCGCAGCCGTCGTCGGTGTCCGCCGTGGCGGGCGGGGGAGCGGCCGCGCCGGGTGCGTGCACCTCGAGGAGCGCGGTGGCGCCGCCGACGTTGCCCTGTCCGTCGCGGACCTCCACCTTCACCGCGTGCGGGACGCCCTCGATCGCGTCGGCGATCGTCATCTCGCCGAGCGGCACCCAGTCGGTGTCGAACGTCCCGTCGTAGTCGAGGTCCCATCGCGCGCTGAGCGCGCCCTCGGGCTCGTCGTCGGTGGCCGTGACGCGCAGCTTGGCCTCGCCGGCCGGCTCGAGCTTCACCTTGGGTGCCGTCCCGTCGGCGACGTCGGCGTCGAGAGCGCGCGCGATGTCGAGCTTGCCGTGCCCCATCGTGCTCTCCGAGGCGCCGCTCTCGGGGCGGGCGGCATCGAGGAGGCGCTTCTTGATCTGGTCGGCCGGGACGCCCGGCAGCGCCTGCTTCGCCAGGACGACCGCCGCGGCGACGTGCGGTCCGGCGCCGGACGTCCCTCCGAACGGCTCCCAGGGGACGCTCGTCTCGTCCTTCGTTTTCGGATCCGGGGGCGCGGTGCTGAGCGGGTTGTCCGGTGCGGCGATCTCGATGCCCGCCGCGCCGTCGAAGCGCGGACCGCGCGACGAGTAGCTCGCGAGCGCACCCGCGGGGCCGGCGGGATAGAAGTCCTTCTCGTCGTGGAGGACGTACGCCGCGACCGAGATCGTGGCGTCGCTCGTCGCCGGATTGCAGAGCGTGCGCGTCGGCGTGTCCTGGTCGAACGAGAAGCCGCCGGCCCACGAGCTCACGTCGTCGCCGGCGAAGAGCTCGATCTCGAGCGGCGCGCCCGCGTCGAGCGTGATCGACAGCTCGTAGGCGCCGGTCTCGAGCGGGGCGTCGACGAAGCCCTGCGAGACGAGGTTCACGAACCGCTCGTGCGTCCCGCGCGGGGTCGTCTGCTTGGTGACGTAGAGATACACGCCGTTTCCCTGCTCGACGCCGTCGGGAGCATCATCGGGGAGCGCGATGCTCGCCCCGCTCGGCTTCTTCAGAGCGAGGCCGAGCGCGCGCTCGGGGCCGCGATGGTGGAGCGAGATCGACGCGAGGTGGCCCGGGGTCTTCGTGCCGACCTTCACCGTCGTGGTCGCGCCCGGCTCGAGCGTGACGGTGCGGTGCTTCCTGCCGCCGGCGAGGTTCCCCGCGGGGCTCACGGTGAGGATGCCCTTCGCGTTCGCCGCGTCGAGGATCGTCTCGTCCTCGCTCGAGCCGTCGAGCGAGACGTTCGTGTACGGCGCGTACTCGGTGAGGATGACGTCGGCCTTCTCGTCGATCGCCCACTCTACGGCGCTGGCCATCCCGCGGAGCCCGATGCTGTCGTGGACGATGACGTCGGCGTCCGGCGCGAGACCGACCCACCGCGAGATGCCCGGCTGCCCACCGGCCAGGATGCCCATGACGCCCGTCGCATGCCCGGACGCTTCCATCATCGACGGGTCGCTCTCGACGTCGTAGGTGACGAGCCCCTTCTTCTTGCCGCGCGCGTACGTCTTGCCGTCGGAGCTCACGCTGCGGATCTTGCTCGTCCCGAGCCGGATCACGCGCTCGGTCGGCTGCGTTCTACCGTCGTGGTTCGCGTCGTCGAACACGAACAGCGGCTCGCCGTAGGCGGGCGTCGATTCGTCGAACTTCGCCCCGTGGTCGCGTGCTCCGTTGCCGTTCGTATCGAGGTAGAGGTAGTCGACGTCCGGCTCGAAGCCTTCGTGGCCGTCGATCGTCGCGCCGGTGTATCGCGAGCTCGCGGTCGAGCGCAGGTGCTGCAGGACCTCGCCGGGCTCGATCGTTCCGCTCCCGTCGAGGTCGACGCCGTCGACGCCGGGGGTGAGCTTCTTGTCGCCGTCGACGTCGACCCACGGCAGCGCGCCGCCGTCGGCCCGGAAGAACGCGGGGTGGTGGATCCAGATCGGCGAGTCGATGTCCGCGATGACCGTCCCCTTGCCGTCGAGCCGCTCGCCCTTCTTGGCGATCGCGGCGCGCTTCGCGATCGCCGCGCGCGTCTCGGTCATCGAGCGATCGAGGGGGCGCGCACTGGCGCGGAACATGTCGACGCTCACGCGCGCGACGTCGTCCTCTCGCTCGAGGGCCGAGAGTCCGCGCTCGTCGACCGTCGCGGGCCACGCGCCCGATGCGATGGGCTCGTCGCGATCGAACGCGACCCCGGCCTGGGCGAGGCGCTCGCGACGTGAGGACGTGGGCGCCGAGACGAAGCGCACGAGCACCGGCAGGCGCCCGCTCCGCTCGAACGCCGGGTTGGGCGCGAACATGGGCAGCGTGCGTCCGGTCCGCGCGCGGTGCGCGAACAGGGAGTGGGCCAGGGGCTCGACGCGCGGCGCCGCGAGCGGCTGCCGCGGAGAGCCGCCGGCGCCGGTGGACGCGGCGGCCGGGGCGAGGACCAGGAGGGCGACAGGAAACGCACGAAGGAAGGGGCGCATGCGGCGGGTGCCCGCCGTCCGAGCAAGCCGCAAGCCACGAGCTTCCTGCGCGATTCCGCGCGATTGAGGCCGAGTGATCGAGGCAGCGTCAGTCCGCGAACGGGCGCGCCGTCAGTTCGGCCACTCTTCGCACTTCTTCGCCCCGCAGTGGACGACCACGCGGGTGCCCGGCTTCTCCGCGGTCGACCAGACGCCGTGCCAGCCCTCGGGCATGCGCGGCTCGGTCCAGCCGAAGAGCGCCTTCGCATCGGCGGGCGCGAGGTTCACGCAGCCGTGGCTCTGCTGGCGGCCGAAGTTGTTGTGCCAGTAGGCGCCGTGCAGCGCGTAGCTCGCGTTGAAGTACATGATCCACGGCACGTCCTCGATCGAGTACGGGCCGTCGGTCGCGTGGTCGCCGTCCATCGTCGCCGAGATGTGCTTCTCGCGGATGCGGAAGGTCCCGGGCGGCGTCCGGTGATCCTTCTCCTTGTCGTCCTTGTTCTCGCGGCCGGTGGAGACCGCGGTCGCGAAGACGGCTTTGTCGCCCTCGTAGGCGACGAGCATCTGCGTCTTCAGGTTGACGTCGATCCACTTCTCGCCGGGCGCGAGGTCCTTGGGCGGCGGGCCCGGGTCGGTCCTCTGACCCTCGGAGGCCTTCATCCACCAGCCTTCGTCGGTCTCGTCGTAGCGTGCTCCGTTGATCGTGACCGAGTCTCCGGTGAGGCGCACCATCGTGTGGCGCGAGACCGGATCGCCGGTCGTCACGGCCTTACGGCTCGAGCTGACGATGTACTTCGCGGCCTTGTAATAGAGGATGACCGCGACCTGCGACTTGCTCCCGTACGTCGCGATGTCGGGCGTCGGCTTGCGCTCGACGCCCCCGTCGGAGCCGGAGCCGGCGGCGGCGTTCGCGGCGGCGCTGTCGGCGTTGAGCCAGATGCCGTGGAACCGGCTCCACTTGTCGTTGAGGTAGATGCGCTCGTACGGAGCGAGCAGGCCCATCGTGGTCTTCCACCAGCGGCCCTTCTCGTTCAGCTCCTTGTCGATCGCGACGTAGAAGCCCTTCACCATGCGGCGGGACATCGAGCCCTCGCCCTTGAGCTCGTCGAGCGTGACGAGGGGCTTGCCGCCGTCGGTGTACTCGCGGAGGTACCACGGCGTGCCCGCGTCGAGCGCGTCCTCGCCGAGCCCGAACGGATCGGTGATCGACGCGGTCGACTTGGTCAGCGTGAGCGCGACGCCCGCGTCGAGGTCGTCCCCGTACGCCGCAGCGGTCGTCGTCTCCTCCTCGGTCTTCTTCGGCTTGGGCTTCGGCCTCGACGACAGCCAGGGCTCGAGGCGCATGCGCTCGTCGCGCGAGGGGATCGTCCGGTAGAGCGGCGTGCCGTTCGTGATGTTGTACCCGTACTGGTACGGCAGCGGCGTCGCCATGTCCGGCGCGTGCGGCGCGGTCCTCAACCGAGGGTGATTCGTGTCGATCGTCGCGTACTTTCCGCAGACGAAGCCGCCCTGCACGAGCTCGTACCAGCCGTCCTTGCAGTTCGACTTGGGGTGCGGCTCGGGGATGACGGGAACACGCTGGCCCTGCCGGATGTATCCGATGCGGACGCTGCCCGATTTCTCCCCCTTCTTCTCCGCCTCCTTCGGCCACTCCATGTCGCTCATGATCGGCGTCTGGAGGAAGAGGGCGCCGATGGTCGGGCCGTCGTACGTCGTGGCGGCGTCCTTCGTGGCGACGGCGCCCGCACCGGCGTCCTTGGCGTCGCTGCTGGTGATCGTCGCGTGCGCGCTCGGGGTCGGCGCCGTCGCGACGGGCTTCGCCGTGGCGGGGCCTTGCTCGTTCTTCGGCTCTCCGCATGCCGCCAGGGCGGCTGCGGCGCCAAGCGCGCCGAGGAGCATCGAAAGGGCAGTGCGGGGCATACGGCAGAGGGCCCTGGGGCCGCCTATCCTTAAACAGAACCGGGGTTTGTCGTCCACTTTTCGATGGGCTGTCACGGATGGGGTCGCGTCTCGGACACACCCCGAGAGCGAAACGCATGCCGAGCTCGACCGGCACGGAATTCCATCGTTTTCCACGGACGTTCGTCCTATGGATGTGGCCGTGATAGGGGTCGGGCGTGGCTAGGGAGACGCATCCGCGGGCCTATCGCCTCCGCGGCGATCCCACGCGCGGCGCCGCCCTCGAGGCGCCCACGGCGCCGCATGCCACCCATCCCGTCGATGCGAAGAAGGCGTCGACCGGCCCCGCACGCTTCTGGGATCCAGCCCGCATCCGGACCGCGCTCACGGTCACGATGGTCCTCTCGATCGGCCTCCATGTCGTGTTCGCGCCGTGGAGGCTCTTTCCGAGCCGTGTCGACGTCGAGCTGAAGGACGCCGACGGCGAGCTCGCGATCCCCGTCGATCTCCTGGGCGAGGAGCCGCCGCCCCCCGAGCCGAAGCCGCCGCCCGAGGTCACGCCGCCCACCGAGGATCCGAGCAAGGATCCCAACGGCCCGAACGCGATGAAGCCAGATGCGGCGCCTCCTCCGAAGAAGGACGCCGGACCGCGCGACGCCGCCGTCGCCGATGCCGAGCCCCTCTCCACCGACGGTGGGCCGGAGCTCGATGCGGGTCCGAGCGACGCTTCGTACGACGGCGGGCTCCTCGCGATGGGCGATGCGGGGGTCTCCGATGCCGGAGGTCCCGGCCCGGTCGATCCCACCGCGGGCGTGCCCACGCTCAACACCGGTCCGCAGAACATCGTGCTCGTCGTACACAGCGCGGTCATCCGGAAGCACCCGGTGGGCGCGCGCATGGGACCGGTCATCCAGCAGATCCCCCAGTGGCGCGACTTCCTCAAGGGATCGCAGTCGGTCGTCGATCCGATCCAGCACACCGACTGGATCCTCATCTACGGTCCGTCGCTCATCCACACCGATCGCGACGCGGTGCTCGTCCGCTACAACGTCGCCGATGCGCTCGTCGATCAGGCGGTCGACGCCGTCGCTCGATCTTACGACAAGGGCGGTCCCTACGACGCCGGCGTCCCCGGCGTTACCGCGTCGCGCGGACACGCCGACAACGCCGAGCGCATCTTCATGCGGCCGCAGCCGAAGCTCCTCGTCATCGCGCCGCCGGCGCACGCGTACGCCGCGGCGAAGACCTACTCGAAGGCCGCGCCGCGCTCGCCGAACCCGAAGGAGGCGATGCACCTGGTCGTCCGCAACCCGACGAACCAGATCGCGATCCCGAACCTCAAGTTCAAGGACTCGCTCAAGGAGATCCAGCTCTGGATCGAGCCGCGCAGCGACGGCGGCGCCGATCTCCATGCGCTCGGTCAGTGCAGCGACGAGGCGTGCGCGATCGACTCGGCCGACGCCCTCAACGATTTCATCAAGCGCCAGAACGCCGCCATGGTCCGCATCGCGACGCGCGGCCTGCTCAACAATGCGAAGGTCGTCCCCGACGGCAACCGCATCCGTCTCGACCTCGTCGTCACGCAGGATCAGCTCGAGGCCATCCTCAACCTCGTCGGCGCCGCCGTCGGCGCGAACGTTCCGCCACCCACTCCCGCATCGCCCTGAAATCGTGGTAATTCGGCGCGTATGCGAAGCGCCGCGATCGTCACGTCGTTCGTGCTCCTCTGCTCGATGGCCTGCTCGAAGGCTCCGCCCGAGCCGTCGGCCAGCGACTACAAGCCCACCGAGGCACCGCCCCTCCCGCCGGGCCCCGAGAAGCTCGAGATCGTCGACGAGAAGGTCGGCGAAGGCCCCGAGGCGAAGAAGGGCGACAAGGTGAAGGTCCACTACACGGGCACGCTGATGAACGGGAAGCAGTTCGACAGCTCCGTGGGCAAGGAGCCCTTCTCGTTCACCATCGGCCAGGGCATGGTGATCAAGGGCTGGGACGAGGGCGTCCCCGGCATGAAGGTCGGCGGCAAGCGCAAGCTCACCATCCCGTGGCAGATGGCGTACGGCGAGAGCGGCAGCGGCGACAAGATCCCGCCGAAGGCCGCCCTCAAGTTCGACATCGAGCTGCTCGAGATCGAGGGCGCCGGCGGTGCCGACGCGGGCGCGAAGCCGGCGGGCTCCGCGAAGCCCGCGAAGTGAGCGGCGTCGCGCCGTCGACCGCCGTCGGCCCGTCCGCGGGCACTTTCATACGTAACGTACTTGTGAAAGTGCCCCGAGATGCGCCGACGCTGGTCGCGCGTGCGGCGTTCCCCGTCAGTGCGGGCGGCTCTCGAGCGTGATCGCGCGCTCGGCGGCCGAACCGCCGCCGAGGTGCACGCGGATCGCCGATGCGATCGCCTCGACGACGGGGCGCGGACCGGGGCCGAGGACGATCGGGCCTCCCTCGCAATCGAGCTCGATGTGATCGGAGTGGAGCGCGATGCCCCGGATCTTCCGCCAGGGACGTGCAGCACCGGCGAAGGTCACTCCGTACGAATCGACGGCGACGTCGAGCGGGAGCGCCGCGGAAACGCCGAACGCGGCGACGGCGAGGAGGAGGACGAGGAGCGTCGAGGCGATCACGAACCCGAGCGACGCGCGATGTCGCGCGAGCTGGTACCACGCACCGAGCATGAAGATCGCGAACGCGAGCAGGTGGAGCGTGATCGCGGACGCCCAGAAGAGCGAGGGACGTCCGACGCGGAAGAGCTGGCGCTCCTCCGGCCTCACCGCGCGCGCAGCCTCCTCCACGACGCCGTGGCGGAGCGCGCGGCGGACGAGCACGACGAACACCGATGCGAGGCTCACGTTCAGGGCGACGGCAAGCGTGCCGGCGCCCTCCGTCGAGAGGAGCGCGTCGAAGAGCCCGTGCATCGCGGCGGCGAGCAAGAACCAGAGCGCGAGCCGGCGGCGGCGATCGACGAGGCGCGCGCCGAGCGCGTAGCCCCAGATCGACCCGAAGAACATGTGCGCGGGGATGCTCATGAACGCGCGCGCGACCACGAGCGGAACCGCGAGGCGCCCGGTGGCGAAGAACTGGAAGTTCTCCGCGGCGGCGAAGCCGAGGGACGCGACGATGCCGTACACGATGCCATCGACGGGCTCGTCGAACTCGCGGCGGCGCGCCGCGAACGCTGCGGCGGCGAGCTTTGCGCCCTCCTCGACGACGCCGACCACCGCGGTGAAGACGACGAACGCGAGGGGAAGCGCGAACGCGCGGCCGCCGAAGGATGCGAGGCGCGGATCGAGGATCGGCGAGATGCGCGCGAGCGCGTACTCCGCGAAGGCGGCGGGGATCGTGGCGACGGCGCCGAGCAGGAACGTGACGAGGACGAGCCAGATCGGCTCCGGGTGGGCGCGATCGAAGCGGCGGATGAAGGCGAGCCACGCGAGCGAGAGGAGGACGGGGACGATCACGCACGACGCGAGCAGCACGTCGTTGGGCGGGAGGCCCACGGCGCCCGCCCTCCGCAGCCGAGGGAGGCGCGGCGTGGTGAGGAGCTGCATCTCCTGCTGCGCGCGCGCGTACGACTCGAAGCCGGGGCCGAACGAGAGGACGACCGCGTCGCCGTCGATCGCGACCTTGCCGAGGGAGGTCTTGCCGCGCACGGCGACGATCTCGCGGCCTCCGCCGAGCGCGCGGGCGCTCGCGAGCACCGCGGCGGCGGGTGAGTCCTTCGTCACGCGGAGGCGCACCGTTCCGCCCTGTCCCCACCCGACGAGGGTGCCGTCGGCGAGCTCGCCGATCGCCGGAGCACGCACGAGGCGCGTGCGCCAGCGCCGGGGCGGGAGCTCGGGGCCGCTGTCCCATCGCGGCTCCAGGAGCAGCCTCGCGTCCGTCGGCGGTGTGGTCGTCTCGACCGCGCGCCGGACCTCCTGACGCGTGCCCTCGAGCATCGCCTCGGATCGAGCGTCGACCTCGTAGAGGTGGATCGTGCCGGTCCACGTCAGGAGCTCGTCGACCGCCGGAGCCCAGAGCTCGTCGACGACGATGCGCAGGCGCCGGCGATCGTCCTCGACGACGTCGGCGGACACGTGACCGGCGGCGAGCCGGCGGAGGACGAGCGCGCGGAGGTCCTCGCCGAAGCCGCCGTTCGCGGGATCGACGGCGGCGGGCGCGTCGAGCTCGTAGGTCAGCTCCACGTCGTCGGCGCCGGCATTCGGAACGCATGCGGCGAGCGCGAGTGCCGCGAAGACTGCGGCGAAGACGCAGAGGACGCGAGCGAGCGCCGTCATCGGGTTTGCTTGACGTCGCCGCGAGGATAGCTGCCGACGACCTTCACGAAATCGCACGTGCGCGCGATCTCGCGGAGGGCGCGCGCGAGGTTCTTGTCCTTGCGATGGCCGTCGACGTCGACGAGGAACACGTAGTGCCAAGCCTTCTTGCGGCTCGGCCGCGACTCGATGCGCGTGAGGTTGACGTCGTCGTTCTCGAAGATCGAGAGCACGCGACGGAGGGCGCCCTTCGCGTCCGCGACGCCGAACGCGATCGTCGTGCGGTCGTTGCCGGTCGGAGGGGCGTCGGTCCGCGCGATCACGACGAAGCGCGTCGCGTTCTCCGGACGGTCCTGGATGTTCGCGCGCAGGATGGGCAGATCGTGGATATCTCCCGCGAGCTCGGCGCCGATCGCCGCGGTGCGTTCATCGGCGTGCGCCTCTCGAGCGGCGGCGGCCGTCGAGGTCGTCTGTACGAGCTGCGCGCGCGGCAGGTGCTTCGCGAGCCAGGAGCGGCACTGGCCGAGCGCCTGCGGATGCGAGTAGACCGTCTGGATCTCCGCGAGCGACCTCGCGCGCGAGAGCAAGCAATGAGAGATCGGCAGCACGTGCTCCTGACGGATGAGGAGCTTGCTCTCGATGAGCGCGTCGGAGGTCATGCTCACGGCGCCCTCCGTGGAGTTCTCGAACGGAGCGACCCCGTAGGTTGCGTCGCCGCTCTCGACCGCCTCGAAGACCGCCTCGATCGTCGCGCACTCGCGATACCGCGCTTGCAGGCCGAAGAGGTTGCGCGCCGCCATCTGGCTGAAGGTGCCCTCGGGCCCGAGGTAGGCGACGCGGAGCGGCTCCTCGACCGAGAGGCACGCGCTCATCACCTCACGGAACACGGCGCGGATCGCATCCGGAGGGAAGCGCTTGCTCCCACGCGCGACGAGCCGATCGAGCACGCGCTTCTCGCGCTCCGGGTCGTGGAAGATCTCCACCTCCGCGGCGCGCTTCAGGTGGGCGACCTGCTTGGCGATCGACGCACGATCGGCGAGCAGCTCGAGGATCTTCCCGTCGAGCTCGTCGATCCTCCGGCGCGCGTCCTTCAGACCGGGGACGCGCTTCTTCGCATTCGCCTTCCGGCGGCCCGCGGATTGGGGCTTCACGCCCGCATCCTCGCACGATTAGGATGCTTCCGCATGCCGGAAGCCAACGCGCTCTACACGGTCGTCGCCGTCGTCGTGGCTGGGCTCGCCGTCTGGGTCGCTGCGACGCTGAAGACGGCGAAGGAGCCGTGGACGCGGCCGGCGCCGAGCACGGCGGGCGCGACCTCGACCGCACGCACGCCGGACGTCCCCGTCGAGAAGACGGAAGAGCCCGAGGGCGACGAGGCGAAGGCCGACGAGAAGGCTTAGCCCGAGAGCTTCGCCGCGCGGAGCACGCCCCGTAGCAGGTAGTCGAGGTACGTCTCGTTGCCCTCGGTCCACAGCACGAAGGGCGCGCGCGTCTCGCCCGCGTCGTCGAAGGCGGCGAGGAGCTCGGTCGCACCGAGGAGCGGCAGCTCGTGGAGCGGGACGACCTTCGGTACGGCGTTCTCCTCCTCGAAGCGGGCGACCTCGAACGCGAGCTGGTCGCCGAACGCCTGGATCGCGCCCTTGTGCCGCTCGGCGTCGAAGTCGGCGATCGCCAGAAGCTCCCATCCGGCGTCGATCAGCACCGGAAAGACGTCGTCCTCCCGCGCCTCGTCGAAGGGGTCGCGAGCGGTCTCGGCGGCGAGATCCACGTCGATCGCCGACAGACGTGCGCGCAGCGTCTCCCTCGCGATCACCGCGCGCTCGCCGGCGGCCCAGAACGCATCGAGCACGGCGACGAGCTCCGCGTCGCTCGCGCGACGGAACAGCCGCTCGTCCTTCGAGGCGAGATCGACGACCCCCGAGCCGAGCACGCGCGCCGCCCAGGCCGCGGCCTCGTCCAGGACCGGATCGGCGGTCGCCCTTGCCGCCGCCTCGACCGCGAAGGCGTGGACGACGTGGAGACGTCCGGCGACGTAGCGGTGCTTCCCCAGCGCACGCACGAAGCGTACGAGCTCGTCTCCGGTATGGGCCTCGATCTCGCAGCCGATCATCAGAGCCCGAAGAACGACTTGATGCCGCCGAGGATGCGATCGCGCTCCATCGACTCGCGCGCCGTCTTCGCCGAATCATCCAGGTTGTCGCGCACCGCGATGAGCTCGACGCGTCGCGCGGCGAGCTTCGCCGAGAGCTCCTGCGCGATCTCCGGGCGCGGGAGCAGGACGCGCTCGAACGTCTCCTTCCCCAGGCGATAGCAGTCGACGTCGCTCGTCGCGACGACGTCGGCCGAGCGGGCCTCGCCGGTCATCAGGCCCATCTCTCCGAACACGTCGGGCGCATGCAGCGTGGTGACGACCTTCGTCTGGGAGGGCAGGGGGCCGTCACCGTCCGGATCGAAGTGCATGCGGATCTCCGCGGTGCCGGACGTCAGGACGTACAGCCAGTGGGCGACCGCGCCCTGCCGCGTGATCGTCTCGCCCGCGGTGTAGATGACGTGGCTCATGCCCTCTGCGAGCGTCTCCCGCTCCGCGTCCGTGAGCGAGCGGAAGAGCGGGAGCTGGCGGAGGGCTTCGACCCGCTCCATCGTGCGCCGCTTGATCTTGCTCTCCGCGCGATGCTCGTCCTCGAGCTGCACCCACGCGGTCTGCGCGGGAACGGCGAGGGGGATACCGGCTCGGCGAAGCGCAGTGTACACGCGGGCGCGGACGCGCGAGTTCGTCCCGTCGTCGTGCGCGAGATCGGTCAGCCAGTAGCGCACAGCATAGGTCGCGAAGCTCTCGCGCCGCTCTTTCGTGAAGTCCATGCAGACGCAGTTCGGCGGCGGATCGTGGGCGACGCCCTCGATCGGCGACCCGCACAGCGCGGACGTGACCACGTCGATCACCTTCGTGGGGGGGAAGCGGAAGTCGACGTTGAACCAGACCCACATCCGCTGCGGCACGGCGCGACCGTCGCGCTTACCGAGGATGGTGATGTTGTTCGCGAGCAGCTGCGCATTGGGCACGATGATGGTCGACCAGTCGCGCGTCTCGACGACCGTGTGGCGCCAGCGGATGGCGCGAACGCGGCCCTGCTTGCCGTTCTCCAGCTGCACCCAGTCTCCTTCGTGCACAGACCCGTCGAGCTGGAGCGCGACGCCGCCGAGGATGTTGCCGAGCGTGCTCTGGAGAGAGATCGCGAGCACGGCGCTGACGACGGCCGCCGATGCGAGGGCGCCGGTCGGATTGAGACCGTGGGTCGAGAGGACGCCCAGCGTCGCGATGACGTAGCCGAAGCCGACGAGGAGGTCGGTGGCGATCATCGGCAGCGCAGCGCCGGTCGCGGGGAGGGCGACGGAGATGAGCACGGTCGCGGCGATGTTCACCACCGTGAAGGCCGCGAGCATCTCGGCGGCCACGCCGAAGCGCCCCGCCCAGAGCTCGAGCCCGGCCGCGGCCAGCGCGAGCTTCAGCGCGAGCGCGACGCCGTAGACGATGAAGAGGATCACCGTCCGCCGGACCCGTGAGCGATGCCCGGGGTTGAAGCGGTTGACGAGCGCGGCGGTCACGACGACCGCCACGAAGAGGCCACCACCCCAGATCAGGTCGTTCTGCATCTCGGCGAGCGGGTAGGAAGCACCAACGCGCCCGGTCGCGTCAAGGAGTGTCGACGAGGACTACTCCGCGAGCGCCTCGCCGATCAGGCGCGCCTGCTCGAGGTCGTGGCTCGCCTTGCTGCCGGTGGCCGGGCTCGCGGCCGCGGGCCGCGAGACGAGCGAGAGGGGCAGGCGGTCGCCGATGATCCGCGAGAGGTTCGCGTTCACGAAGTACCAGGCGCCCATGTTGCGCGGCTCCTCCTGCACCCACACGAGACGCGTGCCGTCCGCGTACGCCGCGAGGGCCTTCTGGAGCTGGTCGTTGATCGGGTAGAGCTGCTCGAGGCGTACGATCGCCACGTCCTTGCGCCCGAGCTTCCGCCGCGCGTCGAGCAGGTCGTAGTAGACCTTGCCGCTGCAGAGGAGCACGCGCTTCACGTCGCGCGGATCGGTCTCCTGATCCGGGATGACGCGCTGGAAGGCGCCCTTCGCGAGCTCGTCGACCGTCGAGACGGCCTCCTTGTGACGGAGCAGGCTCTTCGGCGTGAAGATGACGAGCGGCTTGCGCCACGGGCGCAGCACCTGGCGCCTGAGGCAGTGGAACAGCTGCGCCGGCGTCGTCAGGTTGCAGACCTGGATGTTGTCGCTCGCCGCCATCTGGAGGAAGCGCTCGACGCGCGCGCTCGAGTGCTCCGGCCCCTGCCCCTCGTAGCCGTGGGGGAGGAGCATCACGAGGCCGGAGAGGCGGAGCCACTTGTCCTCGGCCGAGGCGATGAACTGGTCGATGATGACCTGCGCGCCGTTGACGAAGTCGCCGAACTGCGCCTCCCAGATGACGAGCCCTTCGGGCGTGTCGAGCGAGTAGCCGTACTCGAAGCCGAGGACGCCGGCCTCGGAGAGCGGGCTGTCGTAGACCTCGAAGTGACCCGTGCCCAGGTTCGCGAGCGGCGTGTAGCGCTGGCCCGTCTTGGCGTCGAAGAGCGCCGCGTGGCGATGCGTGAAGGTGCCGCGCCTGGCGTCCTGGCCGGTGATTCTCACGCGGCGGTTCTCCGCCACGAGCGTCGCGAACGCGAGGTGCTCGGCGGTGCCCCAGTCGAAGGGCTGGCCGCTCGCGATGCGGTCGCGGCGGAGATCGAGCACCGCCTTGACCTTCGGGTTCGCGTGGAACCCGGGCGGGAGCTCGGCGAGGCGCGTCGCGAGATCGAGCAGCGCCTCGCGCGGCACGCTCGTGTCGACCTCCTCGACGTTCTTGTCCGGGCCGCCGTAGTACGTGGTCCAGACGCCTTCCATCGCGTTCGGCGGCTTGAGCCAGTCGCCCTGCTTCTCTTCCTCGAGCGCTTGCGCGAGGGCAGCCTGGCGCGCGGCCTTGAGCTGGTCGCCGACGTCCTGGGTGATGGTGCCGCTCGCGACGAGCTTCTTGATGTAGACCTCGCGCACGGTCGGCTTGCGATCGACGAGCTGGTACATCAACGGCTGCGTGTAGCGCGGCTCGTCGCCCTCGTTGTGCCCGTACTTGCGGTAGCAGAGCATGTCGATGACGACGTCCTTGCCGAACCGCTGGCGGAACTCGATCGCGAGGCGCGCCGCCTGGATGACCGCCTCCGGATCCTCGCCGTTCACGTGGAAGACGGGGACCTTCAGCATCCGCGTGATGTCGGTGCAGTAGCGCGTCGAGCGCGAGTCCTGCGGGAGCGTCGTGAAGCCGATCTGGTTGTTCACGACGAGGTGGATGGTGCCGCCGGTCGAGTAGCCCTCGAGGTTCGCCATGTTCAGCGTCTCGGGGACGATGCCCTGGCCGATGAACGCGGCGTCGCCGTGGATGAGGAGGGGCATCACGCCGAGGCGCTTCCTGCGATCCTGCTTGGCGCGCACGCGTCCCTCGACGACCGGGTTCACGAACTCGAGGTGGCTCGGGTTGAACGCGAGCGAGAGGTGGATCGAGCGGCCCGTCGACGTCGTGCGGTCGGCGGAGGCGCCGAGGTGGTACTTCACGTCGCCGCGGCCGAGGTTGCGCTCGGGGTTCGAGTCGCGGAACGCCGCGAAGATCTCGCGCACGTTCTTGTCCATGATGTTCGCGAGCACGTTCAGGCGCCCGCGGTGCGCCATGCCGATGACCATCTCCTCGATGCCGTGGCCGGCCGCGTAGTCGATGAGGAGGTCGAGCATCGCGATCATGCTCTCGGCGCCTTCGGCGGAGAACCGCTTGGCGCCGATGAAGTTCTTGTGCACGAACTGCTCGAAGATCTCGGCGTCGGTGAGGCGCGTGAGCACGCGGACGATCTCGTTCTTGTCGAGCTCGATGCGGTTGCGCGTGCGCTCCATCTCGCTCTGGAGCCACTCGCGAGCCTCGGGCTCCTCGATGTGCGTGAACTCCACGCCGATCGAGCTGCAGTACGTCTCCGAGAGGTGCGCGATGATCTGACGGAGCGTCGCACGGTCCGGCAGACCTCCGACGCCGACCGTCGGGAACATCGCGTCGAGGTCCGCATCGGTCAGGCCGAAGTTGGCGAGCTCGAGCTCGGGCGCGGCCTCCGGCGGGGTGCCGAGCGGGTCGGTCTTCGCGAAGAGGTGTCCGCGGACGCGGTAGGCGTTGACGAGCTGGTAGACGCGCCCCTGCAGCGCGGCCGCCGCGAGGAGGCGTTCGTCGCGGCCCGCCGTGGTCGCGGCCGCGGCGACGCCGTTCGTGTAGCCGCGAGCGTAGGCGGCTGCGCCGTTGCCGTGGGCGCCGTTGCCGTTCGTCTCGTGGCGGACGCCGGCGATCGGGGCCGAGGGCTCGCGCGCCTTCGCCGCGCCGGGCTCCAGCGACTCGAAGAAGCGCCGCCACTGTTCGTCGACCGATTGAGGGCTCTGCCGGTACTGCGCGTGCAGATCCTCGACGAAACCTGCGTTGATGCCGAACTCGTCGAACATGCGAATGCCCGTTGTACCACACGGGGACTCGGCCACGTAGGGTCAGCTGTTCGCGGAATCAACCGAACGAGCTTACGCGCTCGTCACCCTGTCTCGTCGGCGTGTCTCTCGTCACCGCGCCTTCGGCGACAGCCAGGCCGTGAGGTCTGCCGTCGGCTCGAGCGCGACGAGCATGGCGTCGATCTTGATCGCCGACACCCGGCTCGCGTCGGGCGTGCCCGCGGGTGCCACGTGGACGCCGCTGGCGTCACGCCACACGACGACGCGGATCGCCTGCGACGTCTGGATGCCAGGGTCGTGGGGCACGATCGAGGGCGTGCGCGGCGCCGCGCGCGGCGGGACCGATGCCGGCGCGGCACGCGGCGGCACCGAGATGCGTGCCGTCGGCGGAGCGGCGATCGCCGTCTTCCGGTCGCCCCCGTCGTCGTCCTCCTCGATCGTGTCGCCGGCGACGTTCGCGGTAGGCGACGCGTCCCATTCGGCGGCGCTGCGCGACGTCTTGCGTCCCTTCTCGATGTCCTCGCGCCGCGCGATCACCGTCGCGTCGGCCTCGTGCGGGACCTTGGGCAGGAGCGGGATCGCGTCGTCGCTCCCGAGGGCGGCGACCTCGTCGGTGTCGCTGGAGAGCAGGGGCTGCGGCGCGGTCTCGAGCACGCCCGCGGCCCTGGCCTCCGCCTCGAGGTTCTCGCGCGAGCGCCGGCGCCCCTTCTTCTCCTTCTCCGGAGCCTTGTTCGAGAGGACGCCCTTGCCTGCGGCGGGCCCCTGCGCCTTGTTGCCCGTCGCGAGCGGTCGCGGCGCCGCGCTCTTGCCCGCCGTCGTCGCGGCGGGCGGGGGAGAGGACGTCTTCGACGGGAGCGGGATCGGCGGGACCGATCGCCCGCTGCTCTTCGCCGGCGGCGTCGACGGCTTCGGCGCGGCGCCGGACGTCGAGCGTCCGATCGGCGGCACCGAGCGATTCGGCGGGGGCACCGACGGCGGTCCGCCCTTCGCGGGGACGGCCGGCGGGGCCGCCGCGAGGGTCCGCTCCGAGCCCTTGTCGGCGACCGACATGCGCGCGATGAGCCCCTGGAGATCGGCGGCAGCCTTCGCCAGCTCGAGCGCGCGGTTGTCGTTCTCCGCCTCCGAGGCGGCCTCGGCCGCGCGGCGCACCCACTTGATGCCCTCGGCATGATCGCCGCGCGCCCACATCGCCTCGGCGGTGGAGAGCGCCCACGAGACGTCCTCGGGATCGTCGGGCTTCGCGTCGGGGACCTGGGGGATGGAGAGCTCGTCGGCCACGGTGCGCGATCGCGATCGTAACGGGAATCGCGCCGTCCGGGGCAACTCTCAGCTGCTCGCCGCCGCCTCTGCCGCCGCGGCCAGGTCTTCCAGCGTGGTTCCCCGCGGAAAACGGCCCTCCGCGCGCTCGGGGCGCCCTCCACCGCGCCCGCCCCGCGCGCGCGCCTGGGCTTGCACGAAGGCCCCGCAGTCGAGCTTCGCGGCCGCGCCGCGCTGCACGACGAGCACCAGGTCGCCCGTCTCCGGATCGGGCGCGGCCGCGATGGCGACGACCCGCGGATCCTCGGCGAGCTTGCCCGCGAGGACGCGGAGCGCCGCGACGTCGTCGCTCGGGCGCATCATCGGCAGGACGATCGGCCCGGGCTCCCGATCCGACGGGGGCAGCGCTTCGAGCATCGCCCTCGCGACGAGCGACGAGAGCTCCGTGCGCGCCGCATCGAGGTGCGCGCGCGTGGCCTTCAGGTCCGCGCGGAGCTTGCCGATCGCCGCGGGCACGTCGAGCGCTCCGCACGTGAGATCGGCGGCGGCGGCTGCGAGCGCCGCGTGCTTCGCGCGCGCATCGGCGAGCGCGCGGAGGCCCGCGTGGAACGTGAGGCGCAGCATGCCCTTGTACTTCTCGAGCCCGACGATGCGCACCTGGCCCATCTGTCCGCTGCGGGTGACGTGCGTCCCCCCGCACGGCGAGAAATCGAAGCCGTCGATCTCGACGACGCGGATTCCGTCCTTCACCTTCGGCTGACGCCTGAGCGGCATCGACGCGAGCTCGTCGGCCGAAGGGAAGTGCGTTCGCACCACGACGTCGCTCCGCACGAGCGCGTTCACCACGTCCTCCGCGCGGTGCAGCTCGCGGTCAGGGATGCCCGGACGCGCGAGATCGATCGTACACGTGGCGGCGCCGAGCCGTGCCGACACGGTCTCGCTGCGCGCCTCGTCCACCAGCGCGCGAGAGAGCGCATGCTGCGCGGTGTGCTGGGCCATGTGATCGAGGCGTCGCTCGGCGTCGATCGCTCCGCGCACGGGCACGTCCGCGAGACCGGCGGCGATCGCCGCCGGGAGCGGCTCGGCCAGGAGGTGGTGGATGACGCCGGCGTCGTCGATCTGCGTGTCGGCGATGCGCAGGGTGGTCTCGCCGACCGCGATCGTCCCGACGTCGCCGAGCTGACCGCCCCCTTCGGGATAGAAGAGCGTGCGCGCGAGCACGAGCGACGGTCTCCCGCCGTGCTCGGACAACGTCGCACCCGCGGCCTCGAACGAGGTGGCGTGCGGGTCGGACCAGTACAGCTTCTCGGTGGGCTCGCTCATCGCGACGGCCCGCATCTAGCGCGCGGTCGGTCGTCCGACCAGGCCTCGCGCGAGCGCGGTCCCGTTTTCGTCGAATTCCCGTCGTGGCGCGCCGGTGCGGAGTACACTCGAAGAGCGCGCGGATGACGAACGCGAAGATCCTCCTCCTCGAAGAGGACGCCGTCTTCGGCGCGTACCTGCGGTCCGGGCTCGTCGAGCTCGGCTGCGACGTCGTCCTCATCCGGAACGGCAGCGAGGGGCTGGCGCGCGCCGTCACCGATCGCTTCGACCTCGTGCTGCTGAGCGCGGAGCTGCCCGGCGTGAACGGCTTCCGCATCTGTAACCGCATCAAGAAGGACGAGACCGCGCGCGCGACGCCGATCTTCCTCATGAGCGTGGACGCGGCGGCGATGGCGCAGCACCGTCAGCTGGCCACGCGCGCCGAGGAGTACTTCGCGAAGCCCGTGTCCCTCGACGAGCTCACCGCGCGGATGCGCGCGGTGCTGGAGCCGAAGGATCGGACGGAGCTCGGCTCGGCGCTCGACGAGGCGCGCGATCGGCTGGTCGCGCTCGTCGAGCTCGAGACGAGGCTGGCCGAGCAAGAGCGCACCATCGCGTCGCTCCGTCGCGAGCTCGCCGGCGCGCGCGCCGCGAGCACGGCGCCTCCGGCCACGCCCCGGAAGCCGCCGCCCGTCCCGCGGCCTTCGGGGCAGATGCCGATCGTGCGACCCGACGCTCCGGCCGAGGGCGGAGGATCCGTCGACGCGGACGCCACGAGCGACCAGGGCTCGGAAGCGCGCCGGATCGCGCGCCTGCAGAAGCAGCTCGCCGCGGCGCACGCCGACCGCGAGCTCGCAGGCAAACGCGCGAGAGACGCCGCGGTGGGCGCGGAGGCGATGCGGTCGGAGCTCGCCGCCGCGCGCGCGGAGTGGGAGGCGGAGCGCCAGAAGCTCGAACGGCTCGCGGCGGTCGCGCGCGAGACGGCCGAGGCATCCGCTGCGGCCCTCGCCGCCGAGCGCGAGCAGCTCGCCGAGGAGTGCGCCTCGCTCCGTGCGCGCATCGAGGACGTCGAGACGGCGCGCAAGGTGGCGCGCCAGATCTCGGAGGAGAAGAGCCTCGCCGCGGCGCGCGCGCGCACCGAGGCCAGCGAGCTGCGCGCGGCGATGGCGCGGACGAAGCGCGAGGCCGACGAGCTCGTCGCGACGGCGCGGAGCGAGGCCGCCGAGCTGAGGAAGCGTCTCGCCGAGGAGCTCGATCTCGCATCGGAGCAGGCGCACCGGCGCGCGACCGACGAGATCGCCGAGGTCGTCGCGCGCGCGGGCGATCTGGTTCGCGCGATGAATGCGAAGATCGAGGAGCTCGAGGCCGAGCGTGATCGGCGCATCGCCGAGCGCGAAGCGAACTGGATGAAGTACCTCGACGACGTCGAGGAGGCCCACGCGTCCGAGGGCGCCGCGGCACGCGAGGCGAAGCTCGCCGAGGAGGCCGCGGAGCGCCAGGCGCTCGAGCGGGACTTCCACGCGCGGTTCGCCGGCGCCGAGGCGCGCACGCGCTCGCTTACGGCGGAGCTCGCGGCCGAGGTGGCGGCGCACGAGAAGACGCGTGCGGCGCACGCGATCGAGAAGACGTACCTCACCGCGCGGATCGACGCGCTCGAGGCGCTCGCCGCGACGCGCACGGAGGATCTCGCGCAGCTCGAACGGGAGCTCGAGGAGGCGCGCCTGGAGCTGCCGCAGCTCGAAGCGGAGATCATCGTGCTGCGCGGCGAGCTCGTGAACGTACGAAGGCAGCTCGACCTGCAGGAGCTGTCGCTGCGCGCCGCGACCTCGCAGCTCGAGCAGGACCGCGAGATCGTGGAGCGCGCGCGAAAGGTCCTCGAGGGGCCCGACAGCGACGTCGCGTGACGGCGCTCAGCCCTTGCCGCGGCCGCCAGGGACAGGCGTGAGGGTGAAGCGGACCACGCTCCGGGCGCCCTTGGTGATCGTGACCGCCTTCCACTGTCCGCCGTAGCCCGGCTTGGCCACGCCGATGCCGTGATTGCCCGCACGCACCGCGGCGGGCCTCGGGTAGGCCATGAGCTGCTTGCCGTCGAGCAGGACGAGCCCGCATTGCGGCTCGCAGGCGACGAGGAGCTCGCCCTCGTTCGGACGAAGCGCGATGGTGGGCGCGGACGACGATGCCGGCGGCGGAGGCTCCGGCGGCGGCTCCGCGCTCGGCTCCGCGCTCGGAACGGCCTCGCGTGCGGCGACGTCGACGCTCGCGACGGGCGCGGTCACGGACGCTGGCGGCTCGGGCGCCTTCGGCGGCGCCGGTCGCGATGCGATCGTCGACGGGCTGGGCTTCGGCGCCGGGGGCGGATCTCCGTCCCTCGCGCGGAGCACGAGCGCGACGGTCGCGCCGAGCACGGCGAAGAAGCTCGCCGCGGCGATCATCGCGCGCCACGGGAGGCCCTTGGTCATCGCGCGCGGCGGCGGATCCGAGGCGAGGCCCGGCGTGAGATCGATCGGCGTCGCGGTCGTAGCCTGCGGCGCGATCGGGAGGGCGCGATCGGACGAAGGCGGAGCTGCGGGTAGCGGAGGCGGAGGCGCAGGTAGCGGAGGCGGAGCTGCAGGTAGCGGAGGCGGAGGCGCAGGTAGCGGGGGCGGAGCTGCAGGTACCGGGGGCGGTACCGCGGGCGCCGGGGGCGGCGACGCGGGTGGGGAGGGCGGAGGCGGAGGCGGCGCGGTGACGAACAGAGGCCCTGCGGGCACCTCGACGCCGAAGGCCTTCGCGAGCGCGACGTGCAGCTCGTCGATCGACGCCCATCGCTCGGCTGGCGCGGTCGCGAGCCCACGCGCGAGCGCGGCATCGATCGCCGGCGCGAGCTTCGCGCGATCGTCCGGCGTCGCGTCGGCGTGGGGCTTCCCCGTGACCGCGAAGAACACGAGGTTCGATACCGCGAACACGTCGCTCGCGATCGTGCCTTCCGCGCCGTCGAGCTGCTCCGGCGCAGCCCAGGGCGCGCTCGCCCGATCGATGCGGCGCGCGCAGAGGTCGCCGATCCGGACGGCACGCTCGGGCGCGGGCCCGACGAACACGTTCTGCGGGTGGAGGCCGAGGTGCGCGATCCCGGATGCGTGCAGCGCGCTGCACGCGCGTGCGAGCGACGTGGCGAACGCCGCCGCCTCCGCCGGCTCGAACGGGCAGAGCGCGACGAGCTCCGCGAGGGAGGGATGCGCGCTGCGTGCCGTCGCCACGAACCAAGCGCCCGTCGCCTCGTCGCGGCCGTCCTCGACGACGCGGATCGTGAGGTGCTCGGGCACGTGCGCCGCCGAGGAGTGGAGCGCGCGGAGCGCGTTCGCCCTGGCGTTGTCGCACGACTCGGCGGCGATCACCCGGAGGACCATCTCGCGGCCGGGGGCCACGATCGCCGCATACGTCGCCGACGACGCGCCGCGGCCGAGCTCGCTCTGGACGGTGTACTTCCCGGCGACGATGGTGCCGGGCGGCAGGCGGGGAGCGTTCATCCGCCCGGACGTGGCTTGCGCGCCGTCTCCGGCGCGATGGGCTCGAGGATGGCGCTGACACGCGCCGACAGCCGCGGGGCGTCCGCGTTGCCTCGCGGCTGGCGGTTCCTCCGGAGGTGGGGCCGCGCGAGGAAGAGCGCATACGACGCGTACTCGTGGAGGCAGGAGACGAGCTCCTGCTCCGCGTTCTTGCCGGCCTTGGCGACGTTGGCGGCGACGCGCTCGGCATCGAGCGTCCCGTCGTCGGCCGGTCCCGCGCCGGCGAGGAGGGGACCGTAGCTCCGCTTGTTCGCCGCGAAGGTGGCGAGGTGCTCGCGGACGGCGTCCCCCGCGTCCATCGCGTCGAGCTCGCGGAGGATGAGCGAGACGGCGCGGTTGTAGACGTCGACGGCCGACCGCGCGTCGACGCGCGGCGGGCGAACGAACACGTGCCCGGACTGCACGAGCTGGAAGAGCGTGCGCGTGACGTCGAACTCGCTCTCGCCGACGATCCGGCAGATGTCCGCGACGCTCCGGGCTCCGTCGATGGCGGCGTAGGCGGGGCCGCCGTCGGCCGGTGCGCGATCGGGGACCCTCACGGGGACGTGGAGCTCCGACGGGATGCGCGCCCGGAAGTACTTCATCTCGTGCATGCGCCGGATGCCGTCGCGCACGAGCGTGCTCGGCGACAGGCGGTGGCGCGACGAGAGCTCGGCATCGTCGAACCCGTCGAGGAAGTAGAACATCCCTCCGGTCACGAGCAGCATGCCGTAGAAGATCTCCTCGGTCTGCCGAGCCATGAGGTCGAAGAGCTTCTCGCGGGTGATCATCCCGAGCTTCACGGCTGCCTCGCCGAAGCGCATCGAGCCGTCCGCGGACGCGTCGCCGGCCGCGGTGACCTGCTCGCGCGTCAGCACGCCATGGCGGTAGAGCACCTCGCCGAGGCGCTCGCGCACGACGTCGGAGCTCGCGCTCACGACATAGCCCTGATCGAAGAAGATGGATCGGCTCGACGCATCCTCCCGGACGACCAGCTCGCCGCGCCAGCCGGCGTGCCCGATGAACGAGAGCACGTCGCACAGCGCGCCTGCCGATCCGATCTGACCGGAGAGCGTGCACGCCCGCATGGGCTTGTCCGGCGTGCGGCGCCGGCGGAGGACGACGACCTCCGGAGGCGACGGTACGACGTGGAACTGCCCGGAATGGGCCTGAAGCCGCATCGAAGCGCGCCCCCCGAGCGCCGTGACGCCGCCGGCCGTGGAGATCTCCGCGAGATCGTCGGTCTCCTCGGTCATCCCCCTCAGAATACGAGAAACACGACCTCGGGCGGCGCCTGAGTTGACGCCGCCGGCGACCTGTAGTTCCTCATCCGCCGACATGCTCCTCACCATCAACGGCTCGCCGCGCGACGTCCCGGAGGACCTCACCGTCCGCGATCTCGTCGTGCATCTCGGTCTCGGCGACGGACCGGTGGCCGTCGAGGTCAACCGCGAGATCATCCCTAGGGCGGAGCACGCGACGCGCCGCGTGAGCGGGGGCGACACGGTCGAGATCGTCCACTTCGTCGGCGGCGGATGACCCCGAGCACGCCTCCTCCTCCGCCCGCTCCGAAGAAGAAGAAGCGGAGCACGTTCGCCATCGTCATGGCGGTGCTCGGCATCGGCTTCTTGCTGTTCGTCCTCCTGCTCGCGATCGGCGGCTACGCCTTCTTCTCCTCGAAGGAGGGCAAGCAGCTCGCCGGCATCATGGGCGAGGCGATGAAGATGTCGAAGAAGGCGCAGAACGCGCCGGGCACCGCGACGACGCGCTGGCCGGTGCATCCGGAAGCCGCGGACTCGACGGTCAGCCGCAGCGGGCAACGCGATGAGCGCGCAGCAAGCGGGAAACAGCATGAACCCGGCCGGGGCAACGGCGATCCCG
>WBZO01001103.1_pt1 | contig 46275 bp, 36 predicted proteins | sample 5204261 | NCBI WGS metagenome assembly WBZO01 (sample SAMN12412400, study PRJNA552823) | activated sludge metagenome | isolation source: activated sludge from anammox sidestream of wastewater treatment plant... | place: USA: North Carolina | collected 2017-09
CTCCCGGTAGGCATCAGCAACCCCATGATCGCGATAATCAACGCCCAAATCATCCTGCCTGCTCCTTTCGGCCCGGAGCCGCAGATTTTCCGGAACGGGGTGCCGCAGATTTTCCGGAACCATCAGGCCACGCTGCCGGGGGCCATCGACTACACCGACAAGGATTTTGACGCCCTTCCGGCGCGGCTGATCGCGCTCATCAAGAGCGTGTTCCCGGACTGGACCGACTTCGACGTCGCCAGCTTCGGGAACCTGCTCGTCGAGCTCTACGCCTACGTCGGTGACGTCCTGACCTTCGGGAGCTGCCCTCCGCCACGTTGAGCGGCGCGCTCGCGAGCGCCCTGCGGCACTGCCGAGCCAGGGCCGGATCGCGCCCCTCGAGCGCGTGAAGCTGCGGCGAGAGCGTGCGAACCAGGTCGAGCAGAACGGGATAGATGCGAAGCATGGTCGTGACTCCGTGTGATGCCCCCGCACCGTGCACGGGCATCGCCCTGTCCCCAGGGCACGAGACCATCGACGTGAGGTGGCCCCTCGGCGGCGCCGGGGTGCGCGGCGCGAGGGCTCGCGCAGGGGCGTCAGGCCGGCGTTCTCGAAGGCCACGAGGGTCATGGCTTTGAGCAAGAGCGTGAAGACCCCAGGGTGGGGACCGAGGCGCTCGAAGGGCCAGGCGAAGCCGTCGCCACGCCCGTCACGACGCGCCGGGCCCGCTCGTCGTCGGCCCGACGCCCGCGGCCGCCGTGGGCGCGGGCGCAGCGCGGGGAGCCTGCCGTCGGATTGGGGGAAGAGCCCAGGGGGATTGCGTCGTCAGCGGGTTACGACGATTCTCGGGCGTGGTGATCATCGGCCTGGGCATCGACGTGGCGGAGATCGCCCGCTTCGAGCGGGCGCTCACGCGACTGGGGGAGCGGTTCTGGAGCCGCATCCTGACGCCCGAGGAGCAGCAGGAGCTGAGCCGACGCCAGGGTGACCGCGCTGCGGCGCTGGCGGGGCGCTTCGCGGCCAAGGAGGCGCTGAGCAAGGCGCTGGGGGCTCCCCGGGACGTGTGGTGGCAAGACGTGGCGGTGCTGCGGAGCAGCTCGGGGGTCCCCGAGCTGCGGCTGATGGGGGCGGCCAGCGCGCATGCGCAGCGGCTCGGCGTGACGCGGCGGCACGTGTCCATCACGCATGACGGTGGCGTGGCCGCCGCCGTGGTCGTCCTGGAGGCCGGCGGATGAGGCCAGTGCTGTCGCGGGCCCAGAGCGCCACCTTCGATCGCTTGGCGGTGGAGCGCTGGTCGGTGCCGGGCGTCGTGCTCATGGAGAACGCGGGCCGAGGCGCCGCGGACGCCATCGTGGAGCTGCTCGCCGCGCGCCGGGTCACCCACCGGGAGGCGCGCGTCTTCGTCGTGGCCGGGCCGGGGAACAACGGGGGGGATGGCTACGCGGTGGCCCGGCGGCTGCTCGTCCAAGGCGTGCCGGTGGAGCTGGGCTCCGCGGTGGATCCCGAGAAGCTCCAGGGCGACGCGCGCGTGATGCACGACGCTTGGCGAGGCGTCGGAGGGCGGGTGTGGCCGCTCGCGGGCGCCGCTGCGCTGGAGGGGCTAGAGCAGCGCCTCGGCGCCGCGCACGTGGTGGTGGATGGGCTGCTCGGCACGGGGCTCGAGCGGCCCGTCACCGGCTCGTTCGGCGTGCTCATCGAGCTGATGAATCGCGCGCCGGCGCTGCGCGTCGCCTTGGACTTGCCCTCGGGCATCTCGGCCGATCGCGGTGAGGTGCTCGGGGTCGCGGTGCGCGCGCAGCACACGCTGTGCTTCGGGCACCCGAAGCTGGGGCTCTTCGGGACCGCGGGCATCGCCCACAGCGGCGAGCTGCGGGTGTTGGACATCGGCGTGCCGCCCGGGCTCGTCCGTGAGGTGGGGCACGCGGCGGAGCTGACGGAGCCGGGAGATCTCGTCGAGCTGCTCAGGCCTCGGGGACCGACGGCGCACAAGGGCTCCGCCGGGCGCGTCGTCATCTTCGCCGGGAGCCCAGGGAAGCTCGGCGCGGCGCTGCTGGCGGCGCGCGGCGCGCGGCGCGGCGGCGCGGGGCTCGTCACGCTCGCCGGCTTCCCCAAGACGGTCGCCCTGCTCGAGCAGCGCGTCCTCGAGGAGATGACCGCGCGGCTCGATCCCGAGGCCCTCGCGGAGTCGGTGGACGCCGCGCTCGAGGGCGCCAACGCGGTCGTCATCGGGCCAGGGCTGGGGCTCGGAGAGCCGGAGCGCGCGCTCGTCGAGCGAGTCGTCTTGCGCTGGGGAGGCCCCGTCGTGGTCGACGCGGACGCGCTCAGCCACTTCAAAGATCAGCCGACGCTCTTGGCCGAGGCGCGCGGCCCACGCCTGCTCACCCCGCACCCGGCGGAGCTCGGGCGCTTGCTGGAGCTGAGCGCCGCGAAGATCGAGAGCGATCGGTACGCGGCGCTGGCGCGCGCGGTGGAGACCACGCGCTGCACGGTGCTGCTCAAGGGCCCGCGCACCCTCATCGGCGCCCCGAAGGCCCTGCCGCGCATCAACCCCAGCGGGCACGCGGTGCTGGCCACGGGCGGCACGGGCGACGTCTTGGCCGGCCTCGCGGGGGCCCTGGCGTGCCACTGGTCGTTGCCGGACGCGGCCAGCCTGGCGGCGTGGCTGCATGGCCGAGCCGCGGAGCGCTGGGCGGCGGCGCAGGGCGTGGACCGCGGGCTCGAGGCCCACGAGGTCGCCGACGGTCTCCCGGCGGCGTTCGCGGAGCTGCTGCGCCAGCGCCAGGCGCAGGGCGACGGCCGCGAGCCGCGCTGAGCCGGCGCCGCGCCCCCCCCGGGGGGTGGTGGCTCCGCAGACACACGCCGCGTGTCTCCGAGCCCGCACGCCGTGGGCGGACGCGGCAAAGAGCGGGGATGATTCGCTTGGTACGTGCCTTGCTGTCGCTCCTGGCATGTCAGAGCTCGTCGACCACGCCCCTCGATCCGCCCCGCTGCGCGGCAGCGCGGCGCCCTCGCTGCGTCAAGCCCTCCCCGCTCAGCTCCCGGCGCTCCGCGCGCGCGCGCTCAGGCTGTGTCGCAACGGCGCCGAGGCGGAGGACGTCCTGCACGACGCCGTGGAGCGCGCGCTCCGCTTCGAGGCGAGCTTCCGCGAGGGGACCAACCTCCGCGCCTGGTTGCAGCAGGTGCTCTACAGCGTGTTCGTGACACGCTGTCGGCGGCGCGGGCGCGAGCTGCGCGCCCTGCGGGCGCTCGGCGACGACCCTTGTGGGTGGCCGCAGGGTGAGCCGCGTGCCGTCCTGCAGTGCCTCACGCCGCGGCTCGACCGCGCGCTCGACGCGCTGCCCAAGCAGTACGCCGCGACGCTGAGGCTGGTCGATCTCGGCGAGTGCAGCTACGCGGACGCCGCCGAGCAGCTCGGGGTCCCGGTAGGGACGGTGATGAGCCGGCTCTTTCGTGGGCGACGCCTGATGGCGGCCGCGCTCACCGGCCCCGTAGCCTGCGCCGCCTGAGCCGAGCGCGCGGCTCAGCCCAGCTCGACGTGCCCGCTGGTGACGCGCTGGAGCGCTCCCTGCTCGTCGCGGAGCAGCAGCGCCCCGGTGGCGTCGAGGCCCGCGCCGACGCCGCTCCGGCCGTCCACGCGGAGCGGCTTGTCGAGCAGCGCGTCGTGTCGGCGCAGCTCGGGGAGCAGCTCCGTGAGCCCCGCGCGGCAGTAGCTGCGCACGCGCTCGTCCAGGGTCAAGCACAGGGTCGCCAGCACCTGCTCGCGAGAGACCTCGCTCCCAAGCCGCCGCAGCGAGGTGCAGGGCCGCGCGGCGTCGAGGGGCGGGAGCGTGGCGCCGACGTTCAGGCCGAGCCCGATGACGACGCCGCCGACCTGGGCGCCGCTGAGCGAGGACTCCACCAGGATCCCCGCGAGCTTGGCCTCGCCGGCGAGCAGATCGTTCGGCCACTTGACGGTGAGCCGTGTGGCCACGAGCGGCGCGCACACGTCGTGCAGCGCGAGCCCCACCGCGAGGCTCAGCGCGGAGAGCCGCGCCGGCTGGAGCGGGGGCCGCAGCAGGAACGAGCAGGTGAGGTGCTCGCCCGGTGGGGCGTGCCAGCGGCTCCCACGGCGTCCGCGCCCGAGGTGCTGCAGCTCCGCCACGTAGAGCGCTCCCCCCGCCGCCCCGGCGCGCAGCGCGTGCATGGCGTCGTCGTTGGTGCTCCCCGTCTCGTAGGCGTAGCGCAGATCGGTGCCGAGCGACGCGCCCAGCTCCCGCCGGAGCGCGTGGAAGCGCTGCTCGTCGAAGGCGCTCATGACGGCCGCGCGCTCGTGCTCAGCCGAGCCGCTCGATGTCGAGGGCGATGTCCGCCGCGGGCGCGGAGTGGGTGAGCGCGCCCACGCTGATGACGTCGACGCCCGTCGCCGCGAGCGCGGCGATGCGCTCCAGCGTGACCCCCCCCGAGACCTCCACGAGCGCCCTCCCGCGGGCCCGCCGGACCGCCTCGGTGAGGTCCTCCGGCGCGAAGTTGTCGAGCATCACGATGTCCGCGCGCGCGTCCAGCGCCGCCTCCAGCATCTCCAAGGACTCTACCTCCACTTCGATGCGGCAGGTGTGCGGCGCGCGCGCGCGCGCGCGCTCCACGGCGGCACGGATGCCGCCCGCCGCCTCGATGTGGTTGTCCTTGATGAGCACCGCCGAGCCGAGGTCGTCGCGGTGGTTGTGCCCGCCCCCGGCGCGGACGCTCCAGCGCTCGAGCGCGCGCAGCCCCGGGGTCGTCTTGCGCGTGTCGACGACGCGCGTGGCGCTGCCGGGCGGGAGCGCCTCGACGTACCGACGGGTGAGCGTCGCGATCCCGCTCATCCGCTGGACGAGGTTCAGGGCGACGCGCTCGGCCGAGAGGATGCTGCGCGCCGGCCCCTCGACGACCCAGAGCGTCGCGCCGGCCGTCACCGCGCGCCCGTCGGGGACCCGGCTCTCGACGCGCAGGCGGGCGTCCACCCGGTAGAAGGTCCTGGCGAAGACCTGCTCTCCACAGCTGACGAGCGGGCTCCGGGCGATGGCGCGGCCCACGGCCTGGGTGTCGGGCTCGACGGTCGCCTCGGTGGTCAGATCACCCCCCGCGAGATCCTCCAGCAGGGCGCGGTCGATGAGGTCGTCCAAGAGCGGGGCAGGGAGCATGGCGAGCCCTCTCATGGCGCCTCCCGTGGGCCGCGGCAAGCCCGCCGAGCGCGGCCCTCAGTGGAGCAGCCCGTAGCTGCGCGCCAACGTCAGCGTGAGGAGGTTGCTGGCCGCGTGCAGCAGCAGCGACGCCCCGATGCCCCCCGTGCGGGCACGCAGCCACCCGAACAAGAGTGAAGGGAAGAACACCGCGAGCCTGGCTGGGTTGGCCTCGGTCGCGAAATGCCCGACGGCGAAGATGAGGCTCGTGAGCACGAGCCCCCACCCGAGCGGCGCGCCGAGGACGCGCCGGCGCGTCCCGAGCCGATCGTCGAGCGCGGTCTGGAGGTAGCCTCGATAGAAGGCCTCCTCCGGGAGCGCGATGGCGAGCAGCTGCGCGCTCACGTCGTCCCAGAGCTGCGGCGGTGGCTGCCAAGCGAAGCTGCCGAGCGGCGCCCACCACCAGCGCCACGCCACGATGAAGGGAGGGAAGATGAGCAGGGCCGTCAGCGCCGCCGCGCCGAGGGCGCGGGCCGCGTCCCGCGCGAGGCGCCGCCCGCTGAGCGGCTCGGTGAGCAAGAGCCCCCCGAGCGCCAGCCCATAGTGCTCCGCGCGCGCCGCGTCGCCGCGCAGCGCGCTCAGGTAGGTGGCCACCAAGAAGACCGCGCCGACGGCCGTGCCCGCCCAGGAGTCCGGCAGGAGCCGCGCGGCCAGCGTCACCGCCAGGGTGACCGCCACGGCCACGAGGAGCGGTCGTGGGCGGCGTGAGGTCACGTCCGCTCCCGAGAGGGGTTATAGTGATGCGGTAGTCTTCCGGTGAGGGCGCCAGAGGGGCGCGGTGATTGGGCGTGTCCCCCGCCTGCCGGCTGTCCGTCAGCGCTCGACCTAAGGTAGGGTGACGGCGTTTTCGCCCAAGAGTCCCCACGTCCTGGCGGCGGCGCTTCGCCGCTGGCGCGTGGCGGTGGAGGAGTCATGATCAGCCCCAACCTGCCGACGCCGAACCCGGCGACCCGCCCGCTGCCGCCTACCCTGCACGCCGCCAAGTGGCCGCCGGATGATGACGACGTGCCCGCCTCGCCTGGAGGTGGTGGCGGCGCTCCCGCCGGTGGCGGCGGCGGTGACGACGGCAACTTCAAGCGCGGTCGCATCAAGCCGCTGACGGCGGTGCTCGCGGTGCTGGCGGTCGGTGGGATCATCGGCGCGCTCGTCATTGGCTTCAAGCAAGACTCCGAGAAGCTCACCGTAGAGCAGGCCGAGGAGCGCAAGAAGGCTATTTTCATTCAGCCCCAGGCCGAGCAGCTCCCCACCTGGCGCGAGCTGTCCATGACCGACCGCAGCGATGAGCTGCGGATGGAGGCGCTCAAGCAGCTCGCGTGGGCCAAGGACCCGGCGGGGGTGGACGCCGCCATCGCCGCGCTCAAGTACCCCACGGATCCCATGCAGGCCATGGCCGCGGTAGCGCTCGCGGAGTACGGCAGCCCCGCGGCGGACAAAGCCAAGCCCGCGCTGCTCGAGGCCTTCAAGAAGGCCGGCCCCGGCGCCAAGCCGCAGATCGCGTGGACCTTGGTGGTGCTCGGTGAGCCAGCGGCCTTCGACGAGGTGCTGGCGCTCTACCGCCTGGGTCACCTGGCGAAGGTGCAGCGGCTCGGCGGCGGCAACGCCTTCGATCCGGAGCTGCTGGTCAAGCTGGTGGATCTGGACAAGCTCGCCAGCCTGGCCGGTGACGAGAGCCCCGGCGTGCGTCAGCTCGTGGCCACCATGTTGTCGCGCGTGGCCGACGCGAAATACACGAGCACCCTCGTCAAGCTCATCCAAGACCAAGATGAGGAGGTCGCGCGCCAGGCCGCGCCAGGGCTCGGGAAGATCGGCGATCAGACCGCTCGAGATCCGCTGCTGGCGCAGCTCAAGAAGGCCGACAAAGAGGGCCGCACCCGGTACCTGGAGGCGCTGCGGGACGGGATGGGCACGGCCGGCCTCGTGCTGGCCCTCGAAGGCGTGGACCTGCCCGACGAGACGCAGGCTTGGTATCAGCGCAAGCAGATCATGGACATGATCCGCGAGCACCAAGACCCGCGGGGGGGTGACGCGCTCTATCGCTACATCGCGAGCAAGCCGCACATCCACTGGGAGACGGAGGCCGCCATCGCGCTCGCGGAGATCGGCGACGTGCGCGCGGTCGGCAGCCTCGCCAAGCGCCTGCGGATGGACCCCACCAAGATTTACAGCGATCAGAACGACATGGAGATGGCGCTCAAGCGGGACGACCAAGAGCGCGTCGTGGCCTCCCGGATGATCGCGGACTTGGCGAGCCTCTACCCGGACAAGGCCGAGCAGATCCGAGTCCAGGCCGAGGACGCGGTGCACTTCTGGATCACGGAGATGCCGAGCCCGCACGCCAACGGCCTGCGCGCGCTCGTGGCGATGGGCAGCACGAAGTACCTCTCGCAGCTTCGGAAGTGGGCGGACCCCGGCAAGCCGCTGCCGAAGGAGGGCCAGCAGCCTCCGATGCCCGAGGAGTGGGTCATCGCGCAGAGCGCGCTGCGCTACGTCGGCCGGATGAAGGACGAGCCGTCGTGGGGCGTGCTGGAGAAGGCCCTCAAGGCACGGCCCGCGGACACGGACGTCACGATGGCCGGGCTCATGCAGGGGGGCAAGGCCATCTTGGGCATGACCATCGCGGCGCTGGGGACGGGCGCCTCGGACGGCATGAGCGAGTGGGGAGACCCCAAGGGCTTCAAGCCCTTGCTCGAGTACGCCGAGGACGCGCTCGGCAACGAGAACGCCCGAGACAAGGCGTGCGAGGCCCTCGCGTGGGTCGCCACCAAGGAAGACATGGCCACCATCGCCAAGAAGGTGATGGAGTACGGTAAGCCCACGCCGCAAGATCAGTTCCGGCGAAAGTGCCTGCTGGAGACCCTGGTCATCAAGCCCATGCCGGGGACCGCCAGCGCGCTGCTCGGCATGTTCACCTCGGACCAAGACATGAAGGTGCGCACGCAGCTCGCGCGCGCCATCGGCAAGCAGGGCGTCGAGGGCGAGGTCGAGTCCAAGCTCTTCGAGATGCTGAAGGACGACGCCCTGGCCACCGACGCGGCCTTGGCCTTGATGCTGGGGGGCAGCACCGAGGTCGCGGCCCGCGCGGTCGCCTCGCTCGCGGACAAGCCGAAGGAGCTGCTGCAGGAGCTCGGCGACAAGTGGTATTGGACCTTCGGCTTCTGGTCGACCGACGATCTCGAGTCCGGGAGGATCTTCCGCTGGGTGGACGCGGCCGTGGCGGTGTCGCGGGTGGAGATCAAGCAGGTGCCGCAAGAGTGGGCGCGGATCCAGCTCATGCGGCAGTTCTCCAACCTGCTCTACGACAACGGCCCGCACAGCTTCACGCGCGTGGTGCTCCGCACGCGGCTCTATCAGATGGCGCAAGGCGAGGACGCGGCGCTGCGCGAGGGGGCGCTGCGCACGCTGGAGTTCATGGGCGAGAAGGGCGTCGTGCAGGCCCTGCGTGACGTGAAGGGGCCCATCGCGGAGCTGGCGCGTCAGGCCTATCAGCGACTGATGAACCCGAAGGTGGTCACGGGCGTCAACCTCCCGGCCGGCGCCAAGCAGGTGGGCGGCAGCGAGCCTTGAGGGCGCGCGCCGCGGTGACCGGGAGCGTCGGCGCCCTCGCGGGGCTGACGCTCCTCACCGCGACGAGCTGCGGCGGAGGTGCCCCGCGCGCCGCAGGGGCTCCGGCGCCCGCGGCAGAGCGGCTGCTCGCCGGGCCCGGCGTGGCGCTCGAGTGGGCGTGCGTGAGCAGCGGCCCAGAGCGCTGCTTCGACGCGCGCGACGACAACTGCAACGGCGTCATCGACGAGGGCTGCGGCCTGCGGACCGGCGCGCTCCAGTTCGTCATCGCCTGGGAGGCGCCCGAGGTGGATCTGGACCTCGAGGTGATGGATCCCGACGGGGCGATCGCGGAGGTGGGCCGGCCCACGGCGAGCGGCCTGGTGAAGGAGCGGGACTGCCCCGGGCGAGAGGGCTGTCAGGGACAAAACCACGAGAACGTGTACCTCGAGGGACGCGCCCTGCGCGGCCGCTACCGCGTGACGGTGCGCCTCGTCCAGCTCGGCGGCGCTGAGCTCCCCGTCCGGGTCACGCTCGGCGCGCGCGTGGGCCCCAAGAGCTACGCCGCGGTCTTGACGCTGACCGCCCCGGACCAAGAGCGCTCCCTCGAGCTCGAGCTCTGACCGGGCGCCGAGGGGAGCGCGCCAACCGGCGCCTTCGTGCGTGGCGGCGTCGTTTGTGCTGACGGTGAGGGGCGCATTCGTGCCATGATGAGAGATCCACGCATGGCAGAAATTCTCGGACGCGTCACGGGTCAGCTCGAGGGTCCTCGAGGCCCGGATGCACTGCACGGCGTCCGCGTCCCCAAGGCCTGGCTCGAGGAGGGCGCCTCGCTCGAGGTCGAGCTACCTCGGCACCTGAGCTGCGCGGCCTGCGAGGGCGGTGGCTGCGACGCCTGTGAGCGCTCCGGCGCGCTCACCCTCCGCGGCAAAGCCGAGCCGCCGGAGCTGCTCGAGCTGCGCTTGCCGGCGCAGCCGGATCTCGCGGGCGCTGCGCGGAGCCTGGTCCTTCGCGTCCCCGAGCGCGGGGGCTTCCCGAAGGAGGGCAGCGGCCTACCGCGCGGCTGCCTGCTGCTCAGCGTCGGGGTCGCGGCCGAGCCCGATCCGGGGGTGCGACGCCTAGAGACGCGGTCGGTGACCACCAGCACGCGGCCCACGCCAACCCCGCGCGCTCTGGAGCCTGCAGGCGCACCGCCCGCCGCCGCGCGCTCGACCGCGGTCAGAGTCGCGACCGTGCTGGTGGTGCTCTGGCTGCTGGGGCTCCTGCTCGCTCGGGCGCTGGGCTGGGGCTAGGCAAGCGCTCGCTGGGAGGCCCCGCCGGGCGGCGGGCCGGGCGGAGGTTGACGCATGGCGCCACGTGGCACTAAAAACCCCGCGCCGCTCGTCCGACTCGGCGTCGGAGACGACACCGCCCTGGATTATCGGCTCGAGCCCACCCCGCTGTTGGGTTGGCGCGAGCCCTTGAGGATAGAGACGCCATGAACCCCCTCGCGATGACCATCGTCCTCGTCTGCCTGCTCGGGTTGTTCGCGTACAGCGCGCAACGTCGCTGGGGCCTGCTCCAGGTGGGGAGCAAGACGCACGAGAGCCGCTTCGATCAGCTCGGCCAGCGGCTGAAGGCGCTCGGCGTCTTCGTGCTCTACCACAAGAAGATGCGCTATTACCCCATCGCTGGGGTGGCGCACCACCTCATCTTCCTGGGGTTTTCGGCGCTGCTGCTCCGCACGCTGGTGCTCGTGGGGCGCGGCTACAGCCCGAGCTTCAACCTCTGGGTGCTCACGCCCGGCACGGCCCTCGGGGACTTCTACGGCTTCGTCAAGGACGTCATGAGCGTGCTGGTGCTCGCGGGCGTCAGCGTGTTCATCTATTTCCGCACCATCAAGCCCCAGAAGCGCATGGCGCTGCACTGGGAGGGGCTGCTCATCCTCGGCATCATCGCCGTGATGATGGTCGCCGACGTCACCTACGACGCCGCGGCCATCGTGCTGTCGTCGCGGGTGGACACCTGCTCGGGGGAGCTGTGCGGCGCCATCGCGACGGTCACGGCGCCCTACGTCAAGGTGACGGAGGTCGCCTTCCATCCCTACCCGGAGCCTGCGGCCAGCGCGCTGGCGCTCGCCTTCGTGGGCCTCGGCGACGGCACCCTCTTCAGCTTGGCGCACGCGGGCTTCTGGACGCACGCCACCCTGGTCTTCGTCTTCCTCAACATCCTGCCGTACTCGAAGCACTTCCACATCCTCACGGTGCTCAACAACGTCTTCAGCTTCGACCTCACGCCGAAGGGGCGCCTGCGCCCCATCGCCAAGAGCACCGAAGAGCTGATGACGCTGGTGGAGAAGGCCAGCGAGGCGGAGGACCCGGCCAGCGTGCCCATCGGCTACGCCCGCATCGAGCACTTCACCTGGAAGGACATCCTCGACTTCTACACGTGCACGGAGTGCGGGCGCTGCTCGGACAACTGCCCCGCCGCCACCACCGGCAAGATCCTCAGCCCCAAGCACTTCACGCTCGATCTGCGGGATCACCTCTACTCGCGACAAGCCGAGTTCTTGGCGCTGGGGGACTCACTCCCTCGTGTGGACTTGGACGAGCTGCTCGCCAAGGCCAAGGCGGAGGCGGAGGGCGCGGAGCCAGCGGGCGCCGAGACCAAGGCCGACGCCGCCGAGTCGGCCTACAAACCCGTCGATCTCGTCCCGAACGTCATCCATGAGGACGTCCTCTGGGCGTGCACCTCGTGCGGGGCCTGTGAAGAGCAGTGCCCGGTGATGATCACCTACGTGGACAAGATCGTGCAGATGCGGCGCCACCTGGTCACCATCAAGGGTGAATTCCCGGCAGAGCTCAACAAGCCCTTCAGCGGGATGGAGACCAACGGCAACCCCTGGAACTTGTCACGGATGGATCGCGCCAATTGGGCCGAGGGGCTGGACATCCCCACGCTCGCGGAGAACCCCAAGGCGGAGCTGGTCTACTTCGTCGGCTGCGCTGCCAGCTACGACGACCGCGCCAAGAAGATCGCGCGGGCCACGGCGCTCCTGCTCAAGCAGGCGAAGATAGATTTTGCCATCCTGGCGGAGGAGGAGACCTGCACCGGGGATCCGGCGCGCCGCGCCGGCAACGAGTTCTTGTTCATGTCGCTGGCGGAGACCAACGTGGCCACGCTCAACGGCTACCAAGAGCAGGGCGGCGTCAAGACCATCCTGACGACGTGCCCCCACGGCTACAACACCCTCGCCAACGAGTACTCGGATTTCGGGGGTAAGTACCAGGTGGTCCACCACACGGACTACCTCATGAGCCTCGTCGCAGAGAAGAAGCTCGTGCCCACCGAGCGCCTCGAGTCGCGCATCGTGTATCACGATAGCTGCTACCTTGGCCGCTACAACGGCATCTACGACTCTCCGCGGGAGCTGCTCAAGGCCATCCCTGGCGTGGAACTCGTGGAGCCCGAGGGCTGGAGCCGCAACAAGGCCATGTGCTGCGGCGCTGGCGGCGCTCAAATGTGGATGGAGGAGCAGAACAAGGACCGCGTGAACGTCAAGCGGACCAAGCAGCTGCTCGGGACGGGGGCCACCACCATCGCCACCGCCTGCCCGTACTGCATGACCATGCTCACCGACGGCATCAAGGATCAGGAGCGGGAGGCGGACGTCGACAACCTGGACGTCGTGGAATTGCTGGCCGCCGCGTGCATCAAGCCCGGCGCGGAGGCCAGCGCCGGCTGAGCGGCTGGCGCCGAGGCGGCGCTGGCCCTATGCTCGGGCGTCGTGCCCACCGTCTGGTCTCGCTGTCAGCCGCTCCCGCTCGAGGCGCCCCATGATGAGGCAGGGCTCGCGGAGCGGGAGCCCGCGCCGAGCTTCGAGTGCGACGGCTGCGGTGAGCGCGTCCCGGGTCACCCCGCCGGATCGGGGTTGTTCCTTTGGTCGCGCGGTGACGAGGTGCGCTACGAGGAGCCCCCGCTGTGCGAGGGCTGCGCGGAGCGCCTCGGGCTGCTCGGGGAGCTGCACTTCGCGCACCTCGAGGACGACGAGGGCTGAGCCGGGTCCCTACTGCAGGTGCGGCGCCGAGGTGAAGGGGCTGGGCGGCTTGCGCACCAGCAGCTCACGGGCCGTCAACCTGAGCAGGCCGCTGAGTTCGGTGCTCGTGCTGACCTCCAGGAGCTGGACCCGATTGCAGGTGCACACGAGCGGCTGGGTGAGCCACGAGGGGGCGCCGGGGTTGAGCACCAGCGCGTGCCGTAGCCGAGGCCGCGCGAGCCACTGAGGAGCGCGGGCCAGCTCGAGCAGGGGCTCCGGCCACGCCGGGCGGCGGGTGGCGAGCCGCAGCGCGTCGGCCTCGGTGAGCGCGGGATGCTGCAAGAGCTGGCGGATGACGAGCGGGTGCGGGTCTCTGAGCAGCCGGTCGAAGGCGCCGCGGCTGGGGCGGCGCGCCAGGCTGCGCCGCTCGCCGAGCGACAGCTCACGGTCTTGGCTGTACGCGGGGACGGGGCGCTCGTCGAGCGAGAGCCCGCGTGCGGGGTCCTCCCCACCGAGCTGGACCAGCCGCTGGAGGCAGAGCAGCTGCCGGGCCTGCGCCTCCTCCAGCAGGGCGAGCCGGAGCGGGCTGGGGCCGAGCCCCGCGAGCAAGAGCGCCACCGAGAGGAGCGCCTCCTGGGCGCTCGGCTGCGCGGCCTCCGCCTGCTGACACAGACCGTCGAGCTCCTTGGCGAGCAGGCCGAGGCTCCGGCGGGCCGTGTAGTCATTCAGCCAGGCGACGCGCAGCCTGATCTCCGGCAGCGCCACGAGGGTGCGAATGAGCGCCGATCCCACCGGCATGGCGCTGGAGCTTAGCGCGAACGCTGGAGGCTGGCGAAGCCCTCGGCGGGGCCGCGCTTCCCTGCGGCGGGGCGCGAGCTAAGCTCCCAGGGTGCGCCTGCCGCTGCCGCCTCTCTTGGAACGCCTCGGCGCGAGCCTACGGCGCGGCACCGCGGGGGCGGAGCGCCGCACGGCCCTCGCGGTGCTGCTCGTCACCGTCCCTGTGGCCGCCCACCTGGCGCGCCCGGGGACCGCGAGCTGGCGCCTCACGGCGGCGGTGGCGGTGTCCGTCGCGGTGGGCGCGGTGGTGGGGTGGCGGCTGGTGGCGGCGCGCCGGTGGCGCTCCGCAGACTGGCTGCTGGCGCGGCTGCTCCCGGCGGGTCCCCGTGAGCGGGCGCAGCGCGCGGTGCGCTTGGCCATGGTGCAGCCGAGCTCGTCGGGGTGCTCACCGCAGCTCGCGCAGCTCCACCTGGAGCGGCAGCTCCAGCCGCTGGGCCCGGCGACGGTGGCGGCGCGCGCGCGCGTCTTCAACCGGCGTCAGGGCTGGACCTCCGTGGGCCTCTCGCTCGCGCTCCTGGCGCTGTGCGCGCCGAGCCCCTGGCGCGTCGTGGAGGGGCTGGATGTCCTGCTGGCGAGGGCGGGCGTGGCCCCCGTTCCGCTGCCCTGGCTCGAGCAGACGCAGCTGAGCGTGCGTCCGCCGCGCTATCTCCACCAGCCCGAGCGCCGCCACAGCTTTGGGTGGCCCATCAGCGTGGCCGCGGGCAGCAGCGTGATCGTGGAGGGACGGCCGCTGTTCACGGGGCGGCGCTTGCTGCTCAGCGACGGCGTCCAGGAGGTGCCCTTCGTGGAAGACGGCCAGGGTGGGCTCGTCGCGCGGCTCACCGTCGCGCAGGACGGCGAGCTGCGGGTCGTCGCGCGCTTCGGGGAGGTGATCATCCGCGAGGCCGAGCGGACGCGCGTGACGGCGCTGCCCGATCTCCCGCCGGAGGTGCGCTTGGAGGGGGCACCGGGGACGCTCCCGCTCGGTGGGCGAGACCGCGTGGAGCTCGCGTGGGAGGCGGTGGACGATCACGGGCTGCGGCAGGTCGATCTCGTGCTGGAGTCCGGAGGGCGCTCGGAGCGCCGCGCGCTGTCGCGCTTCGACGAGGACACCACGAGCGCGCGCGGGGCGCACGCGCTCGCCGCGGAGGACCCCTTCTTGCGTCGCGCGTTTCTCCCCGTCACCGTGCGCGTCGAGGCTCGAGACAACGAGCCCGCCGCGACCGAGAAGTGGGGGCGGAGCGAGGCGTGGACGCTGACGCCGCCAGCGCTCGGCGCGGCCGAGGCGCTGCGCTGGGCGGCGCTGCTCCAGGGGCGTGACGCGCTGGTGGATCTCGGCGCGCGGCTCGAGCGGGAGCCCGGCGCGAGCCCGAGCGCCCAGCGGCAGTGGGCAGCGGCCGCCGCCCACGCGCTCCGCGCGGCGCTCGACGCCGAGGAGGGCGCCGCGCTGAGCAGCGGCGCGCGGCGGTTCTTCCAGGGGCAGCTCGCCTTGCTGGCGCGGCCGCTGCGCCCCGGTGAGTCGCTGCCGCGGCGGGCCTCCGAGGTCGCGCTCGCGGTCGATGCGGGCTTGAAGGCGGTGGGGCGGCAGTACGCCGCCAGCGTCGCGCGGCGCCTGGCCGAGGTCCTCGATGAGGCGGAGCTGGCCGCGCGCCAAGCGCGCGCCGCCGAGCAGCCCGAGCGCGTCCTCCCCGGGCTCGACGCGACCCTGCGCGTCGCGCTGAGCGCGAGCGCCGAGCTGCGTCGGCTCGGGTCCCTCGGCTGGGATCTGGGCGGCGTCGCGGTCGCCAACCTGGGGCGGGCCGAGCGGGCGCGCGCCGCGCTCGAGCTGCAGCGCGTCGAGTGGGTGGCGCACCACCTGGCCGAGCGCCTGCGCCGCCCAGTCCCGTCGTTCTCCATGGCCGGAGGTGGGGGAGGCACGGAGTCGGGGAGCGGCGAGGGGCAGGAGCCGGCGTCGCGCTCGGACGAGCGCTTCGACCAGCTCGCGCAGGAGCTCGCCGAGCTGACCCGTGAGCACGCCCAGGAGCTCGACTCGGTGCAGCAAGCGCTGGAGGCCGCGGAGCGAGCGCAGCGCGGCAGCCCACTCGATGCCGAGCAGCTCAGGGAGCGCGCCGAGCGGCTCCGTGAAGCGACGCGCCCGCTGCCCACGTCGGGCAACCCGGACACGGGGCGGGGCTCTGCCGCCATCGCGCGCGAGCACGCGGGCTCCATGGCCGACGCGCTGGAGCGGCAGGAGCTCGACGCCGCGCTCGAGAGCGGCAAGCAGGCGCTCTTGTCCTTGGGCGACGCCGAGCGGCGCGCGCGCGCGCCGCGCAGCGTGGCCGATCAGGTAGGGGAGAGCGAGCTGCGCGCCGCGCGCCGCGCGCTCGAGCAGGAGCTGCAGGCCGTGGAGCGGCAGCGCGCCGAGCGCCGCCGCGCGGCGAGCCACGAGGCGCGCCGTGCGCTCCAGGGCGCCGCGGAGCGTGAGCAAGGGCTCGCGCAGCGCGCTGGCAACCTCGCGTCTCGCGGCAAGACCAGCGACGCCGCGCTCCCCGACTCGGCCAGCGACGCGCTCGAGCGAGCCGAGGCGCTGATGCAGCGCGCGGCGCGCGAGCTGAGCGAGGGCGACGCCGGGCGGGCCCTCGAGCTGCAGCGGGAGGCGCAGCGGCTGCTCGAGAACGCCGACAGTGGTCCGACGACGTCGCGCCGCAGGGACCCCCAGCAGGCCGGTGAGGAGCCCTCGCCCGAGCCGGGCGAGCGAGAGGGCGGGCGCCGCCTGAAGACCGGGGGAGAGGTGCCCGAGGCCAGCCCGGAGGCTCGCGCGGAGGCCTTCCGCCGCCGAGTGCTCGAGGGCCTCGGCAAGGACAAGAGCGGGCGCCTGGCGCCCGCCGTGCGCCGCTACGCGGAGGGGCTGCTCCAGTGAGGTGGCGGTGGGCGTCGAGCGCGGTGGTGGTCTCGGCGGCGGCGCTGCTCACCGCGCACGGGCTCGCCGAGGACCCGGAGGTCACGCCCCCCGCGAGCGCCGCGGCCGCCGCCGTGAGCGCGACCGACGCCACGCCGAGCGCTACCCCCACGCGCGCCGAGGGGGGCTCCCCGCGAGCACGCCAGATCGCCGAGGCCATCGCGGGGCTGGAGCTGGACCGCGCCGAGCGCCTGCTCGAAGGGGGAGAGCAGGGCTCCTTGGCGCTGCGCTTCGAGCGTGCGCGCCTCGCGCTGCACCGCGCGGACTGCGAGCGCGCGGCGGAGCTGCTCGGCGCCCCGGCTCTGGCGGAGTCCAAGGAGGCGAGCTCCTTGCTCGGCTTCGCGCGAGGCTGCGCGGGGGCCACCGTCGCGGGGCTCGTCGTGGAGGACGCCGAGGCGGGGGTGTGGCTGCGGCTCCAAGACGCGTCGGATCGCCCGCTCGTGCCGTACCTCGTCGCGGTGGCGCAGCGCGCCCGCGCCGCCAGCGCGCGTGACCTCGGCGTGGAGCTGCCGCGCCCCCTGCGCATCGAGCTGGTGAGCGATCTGTTCTCGCTGTCTGCCGTCACCGGCTTGCCGCTGAGCGCCGCGGAGACCACGGGGACGGTCGCCGTGGCGCGCTGGGGCAAGATCACGATGCTCTCCCCCAGGGCCACGCCTCAGGGCTACCCGTGGGAGGACACCCTGGCTCACGAGATCAGCCACCTGGTGCTCACGGCGGCCACGCGCGACCGCGCCAGCCTCTGGCTCCAAGAGGGCCTCGCCAAGCGGAGCGAGCTGCGCTGGCGCGAGGAGCGTCCCTTCGACGAGCCGGGCGACGCGGACGAGACGGCGCGCGCTGCGGCGAAGACCGGGCGCAGCGTCGGCGTGGAGAAGCTCGGGCCCTCCATCGCCATGCTCCCCTCTCCCGACGCCGCGCGCGTGGCCTACGCCGAGGTCACCAGCTTCGTCGGCTACTTCATCGAGCGGCACGGGGAGGGGGCGCTCCGGCTGCTCATCCTGGATCTCCGCGGGGGCGCGGAGACGGACGCCGCGATGCGCAGCGTGACGGGACATCCCGTCGCTCACTGGGTCGCGCAGTGGCAGCAGTGGGTCGCTCAGCTCCCCGAGCCTACGCCGACGCGGCCGAGCCCCCGGGTGGCGCGTGGCAGCTCCGTGGCCAACGCTCGCTGGGGAGAGCTGCTGCTCGCGCGAGGGCACGCCGCCGCGGCGGCCCGGTCGCTCGAGCAAGCCCTGCTGGCAGCGCCGGAGTCCGCCAGCCTGCGCGCTCGCGCGGCGCGCGCCCTGGAGGTCGCAGGGGAGCCCGCGCGCGCCGATGGCGCGCTGGGGGCGCTGGAGCAGCTGACGCACCCGAGCGGCGCCTGGTTCGCGCTCGACGCGCGGCGCGCGCAGCGCGCGGCCCAGCCCGCTCTGGCCGCAGGCCGTCGCGCGCTCGGCCTCGCCTACGATCCGCTGGAGGAGGGCGTCGCCTGCGATGGGCAATGGGTCGCCGACAGCCCTCCAGCTCCACCGCCGCTGCCGTCGGAGCCACGTCTTCGCGCCCTGTGTGAGGCGGCGCGAGCGCACACATCGCCCGCCCCCTGAACCGCCGGCGGGCTCGGCGCTGGGCGCCGCGTGTGACGATTGATTGACCGCCTCCAGGGGAGCCGGATACCATGATGGCTCGGTGTATCCAGGAAAACCGCTTGAGTCTTGCCACCTTCGCCGCCGCACAGCTCATCCGTGTCCTCCCCCGGACGCGGGTGAGCCGCGTGATGGGGCAGCTCGCGGACCAGGCCCTGTCCGCCCGCGCGTCGCGCCTCGTCGTCGGCGCGTACGCGCGCGCCTACCGGGTCAACCTCGAGGAGGCCGAGCGGCCGCCGGGCGGGTTCACGAGCTTCGATAGCTTTTTTACGCGGCGGCTGGTCGAGGGCGCCCGTCCGCTCGCTGCGGCGCACGTCATCAGCCCGGCCGATGGGGTGCTGGCCTCCACCGGTCGCATCGACGCCAGCTCGCGGCTCGTCGCCAAGGGCCAGCCCTACGAGGTAGGGGAGCTCACGGGAGAGCCCGGCGCGAGTGAAGGCTACGCGGGGGGTAGCTTCGCGGTCATCTACCTGTCGCCGCGCGACTATCACCGCGTGCACTCGCCCGTCGCGGGGCAGCTCACCAGCGTCCGCGGCATCCCGGGAGATCTCTACCCCGTCAACCGCGTCGGGGAGCGCCACGTCCCACGGCTCTTCGCCAGGAACCACCGCGTCAGCCTCGTGCTCGAGACGCCGCAGCTCGGTCGCGTGACGGTCGTGATGGTGGGTGCCATGATCGTCGGGCGCATCAGCGTCAGCGCCATCGACGCGCCAGCGGTCCCGGCCGGCGTCACCAGCTTCGAGCCGCCGCGCGCCATCGCGCAGGGAGAAGAGCTGGGTCAGTTCCACCTGGGCTCCACCGCGGTGGTGCTCGTCGAGGCCGGAGTCGCGCTGACGCGTCCCACCGGCCCGCTCCGCCTCGGTGAAGCGCTCTCGGGAGAGCCATGAGCGACGAGCCCGAGGTCGACGCCGAGCTTCCCCAGGACCAAGCGGAGGAGGCTGGGGACGAGCCCACCCCCATCCTCCGGGCCGCGCTCTCCGAGGCAGCGGAGCTCGACGACGCGGACCTGAAGACGGACGTCTCGGCCTCGCCGCTGCCGCTCGAGCCCAGCGCCCCGTCCCACCCGCTCATCAGCGCGGAGGAGTCCCCGCCGCCGTCCTCGGTGCGCGTCAGCGCCCCGCCGAAGCCGCCTCGACGCCCTTCCTCGGCGACGCTCCCCGCGGTGCAAGAGCCCGAGGCCATGTCTCCGGCGGGGGGCTCCATCGCCACGGAGCCCGCCCTGAGCTCGGCGCAGCGCGGCTCGCAGCCGCCCCCGCGCTCGGCGTCCAGCCCTCCGCCCCGCCCGGCGTCTCGGCCGCCGCCCCCGCGCTCGGCGTCGAGCCCTCCACCCCGCCTGGCGTCTCGGCCGCCGCCGCCTGCGGTGGCGCCCGATGCGCCCGCGGACGTCCCGCCGCCGCCCAGGAGCCGTCCGGCCGTGATGACCATGCGGATGATCGCCGTCGGAAAGAGCGCGGCGGTCCCCCCATCGCCGGTGGTGCCCGCGAGCCCCGCGGCGCCGCTCGCGCCGCCGGTGGTCGCCGAGGAGCCGCCGCCCGAGGAGCTCGATGCGTCTGAGCTCGCGGAGGTCGAGGAGCCCTCCGACGACGTGGTCTTGCTGGAGGAAGAGCTCGCCCCAGAGTCGGCCCCGGGCGAGCCGTCCGAGGGCGCGCCGAGCCCCGCCGGCGGGGCGCCCGTGGTCAAGCCACCTCCTCCGCCCAAGCGTGACCGGCGGCCGCCCAGCGCCGCACCGCCGGAGGCCCCGCCCCCCAGCCTGGAGACCTCCTCCCTGCGGCCGCGCAAGCCCTGGTGGGAGGAGGCCTTCAGCGATGAGTTCTCGCGGGCGCTGGCTCGCCCGAGCGATCGGCAGACGGCCCGTGAGGCCACCTTCATCGAAGAGGCGCTGGGCGTAGCGACCGGTGGGGTCCTGCTGGATCTCGCCTGTGGCGCCGGGTACCACGCGGTCGAGCTGTCACGTCGGGGCTATGGCGTCGTCGGCTATGATCTCTCGTTGTTTCAGCTGGCGCTGGCGGCCGAGGTGGCGCAAGAGGCCGAGGTCAAGCTGAACTTCCTGCAGGGGGACATGCGGGAGATGGCGTTCGAGGAGATGTTCGACGGCGTCTACTGCTGGAACGCCAGCTTCGGCTACTTCGAAGAAGAGAAGAACCTAGCCGTGATCTCGCGCGTGTTTCGGGCGCTGCGGCCGGGTGGGATGTTCCTGCTGGACGTGCCCAACCGTGATTTCATCGCCTCGCGGCTCCCGTCCAGCGTCTGGTTCTCGGGCGATGCGTGCCTGTGCATGGACGAGGCCTCGCTCGACTTCATCACCAGCCGGCTGAAGGTCAAGCGCTCGGTCATCTTCGACGATGGTGGCTCACGGGAGCTCATCTGCTCCATCCGCACCTATTCGCTGCATGAGCTGGGCAAGCTGCTGCACGACGTCGGGTTTCGCGTCGTCGAGGTCAGCGGCGACATCCACACCCCAGGGGCGTTCTTCGGGGCCAACTCCGAGCGCATCTTGGTCCTCGCCCAGAAGCCCTGAGCCCACGGTGGCGAGCGGCGCTCAGGGGCAGGTGACGACCGCGCCGCCGCTCTGCTCGGAGCAGCGACAGCTCGCCGCCAGCGCTTCGACGACGCAGGCGCAGCGCGCCTCAGGTTGACACGCGGGGAGCCAGGAGCACCCCGGGCCGTCCTCGAGCGAGGCGTCACAGTAAAAGCCCTTGGGACAGTAGCCGTCGCCGCAGGCGAAGCAGCCCTCGTCGGCGCAAGCGGTGGGGGCGCTCGCAGCGGGCGCTGGGCCGTCTGTCGGTCGCTCGTCGGTGCCGGTCGGTGCGCCGTGGCGAGGCGTCGTCGCTGAGCTGGCGGAGGGGCCGCAGCTCGTGAGGGCGACGGCGAGGAGCAGGATCACGGCAGGGAGCGGCGCCATGGCCAGCGATATACGACCTGCGCTCCCCCTGGTACAAGCTCGAGGCGTGGACCTTCGAGCGGCCCTCGAGCAGGCCATCCCCGGCCTCACCCTCAGTGACAGCCTCGCTGACCGGGTGTGCTACGCGCGAGACCTGTGGCCGCGCCACCACCTCGAGGTGCGTGACGGGCGGCCCGCCGAGCACCTCCCGCGGCTCATCGTGTGGCCCACCGACACGGCGCAGGTGGCGCAGCTCGTCGGGTGGGCGCAGGAGCAGGGCGTCCCGCTCGTCCCCTTCGGCGCGGGGAGCGGCGTGTGTGGCGCGGTGCTGCCTGCGGCGGACACCGTCATCGTCGACCTCAAGCGCCTCCGGCACTGGAAGCTCCACGAGGAGCAGCTACTGCTCGAGGCGCAGCCGGGGGTGATGGGCATCACGCTGGAGGAGGAGCTGGGCCGGCTCGGCTTCACCGTGGGTCACTTCCCCTCCAGCATCCTCTGCTCCACGGTGGGGGGCTGGATCGCCGCTCGCGGCGCGGGGCAGTGCTCCGGCCGCTACGGAAAAATCGAAGATCTCTTGGAGCGGCTCGAGCTGGTGACACCGACGGGGGAGGTGGTGGAGCTGTCACGGCGCGCGCGTGGCCCGAACCTGCTCCCGCTCATCGTGGGGAGCGAAGGGACGCTGGGCTTCATCACCCGCGCCTGGCTCCGGGTCCAGCGGCTCCCCGAGCGCCGGGGCTACGTCGCCTGGAGCTTCCCGGACATCGAGGCCGGCTGGAGCGCGATGCGGAGGATCTATCAAGCGGGCCTGCGGCCGCCCGTGGCTCGCCTGTACGACCCCATCGACTCGGTCATCATGCGCTCGGGCTCGGTGAAGACCGCGGGCCCACGCCGCGGGCCACGCGCCCGTCCCGCCTGGCTGCGCCCGCTCGTGCGGGGCGCGCTGAAGCAGCCAGGGTGGCTCAACCTCGCCATCCGGTCGTTCGAGGGCAACCTGCTGGGCGGCTGCACCTTGGTGTTGGTGTTCGAGGGCTCTGCGGCCGAGGTCGAGCAAGATCTGGCCGCCGCCGCCACGCTCGCGCGGCTCGAGCGCGGCCAGGAGCTCGGTGAGGGGCCCGCGCGGCGCTGGTGGGAGCACCGCTACTCCATCAGCTTTCGTCAGGCGCCCGTCTTTCAGCTCGGCGCCTTCAGCGACACGCTGGAGGTCGCGGCGCCCTGGTCCAAGCTGAGCGCGCTCTATCGAGGCGTGCGCGCCGCGCTCTCACCGCACGTCCTGGTGATGGCGCACCTCAGCCACGCCTACCCGGACGGCTGCAGCATCTACTTCACCTTCACGGGGGCCGCCCAGGACGAGGCCCGGGCGCTCGCCCTCTACGACGCCGCATGGCGAGACGCCACGCGCGCGGTGCTCGCCGCTGGCGGGACCATCAGCCATCATCATGGCGTGGGTCGTAGCAAGGCACAGGCGCTCGCCGCCGAGCTGGGAGCGGCGGGGCCGATCTTGAGGGCCGTGCTGCGGAGCTTCGATCCTGCGCGGATCTGTAACCCTGGCAACTTCGAGCCCGCTCCGGGCGTCGCCGCGAGCGCCAGCGCCCCTGCGGTGCCGCCGGCCGCGGAGCTGGGCCTCGACGAGCTGTCGGAGCTCGCCACCTTCGGCGCGGAGACGACGCTCGAGGAGGCGGAGCAGTGGCTGGGGCGGCGCGGCTTCAGCCTGGGGCTCGAGGGCTGGAGCGGCCTGGACGGGACGCAGACGCTCGGCGCGTGGCTCGGGCAGGGCTGCCCTGGCGCACCGGATCTACGCGCGGATCCGGTGGACACCTTGGTGGTCGGGCTGGTGGCGCGCCTCGCCGCCGGGCGCTCCTTCGTGGTGCGCCCGGCGCCGCGTCGAGCCACGGGGCCAGAGCTCGCCGCGGTGTTCCGTGGTACGCAGGGGCGCATGGGCCACGTCGAGCGGCTCACGCTCCGCGTCCGGCGCACGGGGGCTCCCCGCGCGCGTGCGCTGCCGTTCCAGGGTGAGCAGGAGCCCGCGCTGAGCGCGGCCGAGCGGCGCCTGCTCGAGCGGCTGGAGCAGACGCTGAAGGAGGTCCCCGCATGAGGTCTCGGGGGAGGGCGGCGGTGCTGGCGCTCCTTGGCGCCGTGGCGGCCCTCGCGTGCGCGCCGCCGCTGGCGGATCCGCGCCGCGGCGTCGTGGACGCTCCAGTGAGGCCCCCGCCCGCCTCGCCACCGCCGAGCGCCAGCAGCGCGGCGCCCCCGACGCCTGCCCCTGGGCTCACGGCGCCCCCTACGCCCACCCCTGGGCTCGCGGCGCCCGACACGCCGGCGTCGACTGCCTCGGCCCCACCGCCCGTGGAGGCGGCCCCCGTGACGACGCCGGAGCCCCCCCTCCTCGAGACCGATGCGGACGTGCTCCGGAGGATCGGCGAGCAAGCGCAGCGCTGCTTCGCCGGTAGCAAGGTCGACGTGCCAGCGGGCAGCAGGGTGCGGCTCACCATCGACACCGAGATCCGTCCGGACGGCAGCAGCGCCAACGTCACGCTCGTCGCGGCCGAGACCACCGAGCAGCTTCAGGGCTCGGGCCCTGCAGACTGCGTGGTGCGTGCCGTTCAAGAGCAGCGCTTCCCCGTCGGTGAGCGGCGGCTGCTCCGGATCCCGGTCGTGCTCACCCTCGCGCCCTAGCGCAGGGCGCCGTCCCAGGGCGCGCGCGGGCTACGGACCGGTGGCGTCGCGGGGTGGGGTGGGGGGAGGACGCCAGAGCTGGAGCAGGGCCTCCTCCACGCGCGCGCGGGCGGAGGCGGGGGGCTCGGCGTCGCGCGCGCGCGCGAGCGCGACCTCGAGCGCGGCGTGCTCGAGCGGGCCGAGCGTCAGGTGACGCAGGAGCCCGCTCGCGGGCAGCGAGTAGCTGAGGCCTCGCTCGCCACGGGCGAGCAGGGTCTCCCGCACGGCGGGGGGCGCCTCGCCCGGTAGGACGCTGAGCTGCGCCACGGCGCTGGCGATGCGCGCCGCCCGGCGCCGCACCCGGGCCAGCTCCGCCCGCTGGTAGAGCTGGAAGCAGCGGTTGCGTGAGAACGAGGTGGGGACGAGCACCAGCGCGCAGAGCAGCCCGTCCTCCCACGCGCTAGGCGCTCGAGCTTCCACCGCGGTAGCCATGAGGCTGCCACCTTAGCACACCGCTCGGTCTGGGCGCCCAGTGTGACGCGGCGTGCAGCGCAGGCCCGCGTGCCCTATCGTTCAGGGCCTCGATGACCAGTGACCCTACGCTCGCTGCAGTGCTGGCCCACGAGGCCAGCCTCGGGTTTTGGCGCGCCCTGCGTGAGTGGCGACAGGGGCGCGGCGAGGACGAGGCCAGCCCGCTCTCGGGGCTGCTCGCGCCGGTCATCGAGCGCGTGCTGCAGGTGGAGGTCGCCCTGGAGCTCGAGCCGCGCTCGATGGCCCAGCTCCCCGCGCGCCGGGCGTGGCCCGGGTTCGTCGCGGAGGTGGGCCCAGCGCAGGCGGAGCAGGCGCTCGCGCGGCTGGCCGAGCCGATGGCGCGCTTCCTCGAAGCCTACCAAGCCGCGCGCCGGGGCGGTGAGCCCGAGCTCGAGCTGGTGAGCGCGCTGCGCGACGTGGTCGCCACGTACAACAGCACGGTGGCGCTGCCAGCGAGCGCCCCGCGGTGAGCCTGGTGCGAGCGCCTCAGAACGCGTGGGCGGCGCTGAGCGTGAGGTGGCCTCGGAGCGGCGCCGCGCCCACGCCCGAGGGGCTCTCGGCCGGGCGAAGGGACAGCTCGTCCAGGCTGAGCTCGAGCTGGAGGTTGGCCTGCTCGCGCTCGGGGCTGCGCTCCCGCGTCAGGTGGAGCCGCTGCACCTGGAAGCTGCCCTCCCCGAGCAGCCACGCCGTCGCCGGCGGGCGCGGGTTGCCGGGGCTGGCGAGCACGTAGGCGCGGCCCTGGGGGATGAGGGTCGGCGGCGGCATCAGGACCTCATCGCCGAACGCGGTCACGCGCCCCTCCGGCTGCTCGAACTCGAGGGCGAAGGTCACCATCGGAGTGGTGCCGGCGGGGGTCTCCAGGAAGGAGCCGAGCTTGCCCTCGCTCAGGTGGATCATCAGGGCGTGGGCGCCGTCGGCCTGCAGCGCGTAGGCCTCGCAGGTCCGATAGCGCGCGAGATCCTGATCGGCTTGGAACTGGCACTCTTCGACGCCCCAGTAGTGGTCGAGGAGCGGCTCGGGCGCGCAGGCGGCGCTAGCCAGCGCCAGGGCCAGCAGGAGAGGTCGGGGGCTCATGGAGCAGGCTCCTCCTTGGCTCGGACGATGGGCACGAGGGACTTGGCCACCTCCGGGACGCCCAGCACCGCCTGAACGCCGACGACGTGGGCGTAGGGCAGCGGGATGAAGGTCGCGGTGTCGGGGCTGTTGTAGCTGTAAGACAGCGCAACGCTGAAGGGCAGGCCGATGTTCCCGGGCTTCGGATCGCCGATCCTGAAGGCTCCGAAGCTGTCCACGCTGGCCTGCGTGGTGTCCAGGCGCCGGTACACGTGAGCCCGGAACGCCACCGTCCACGGGCCCTTGTCCCGGTACGCGCCGGCCTCGAGCGTGCGGAACTTCGGGGTGGGGTACAGCTGCACCTTGGTGTGAGCGCGGATCCCGAGCCCTAGCAAGTCATCCGAGCCCAGCTCCGTCTCGTAGGGTGAGGGAGGCGCGGACGCCTCCGCTTGCCCGGGGGAGGCCGCCGTCGCCCGCTGCGGCGGAGGCTCCCCATAGTAGCCGCGGTCCCCGGAGAGCTTCTGCAGCGCCAGCATGGGCAGCCCGTACTTCTTGTCCAGCCAGCGCTTGAGGGGCTGTAGCTGGGCGCGCGCCTCCACGAGCTCATAGTGGGTCCCGTCGAGGTCCGCGCTCGGGACCACCGCCCAGGTGGCCAGCACGGAGGCCCCGCTCGTGTGGTAGAGCGTCAGCGCGCGCTGCTCCGAGGGCTCCAGGCTAGTGGCCTCCCCGGGGCCGCCGGTCTGAGCGTCGCTTCCCCAGGAGAGGTTGCCGAAGCCGTCGCCGCTGGCGGCGGGGTCCCCGTGGACGTAGCGGGCCACGGTCAGCTGAAAGCCGCGGAAGCCCACCCCAAGGTAGAGCAGCCCCTCCACGCCCTTGATCAGCCCGGCGTTCGGCTCGAAGGCGCCTGCCTGGACGAGGTCCACCCAGGCCCCCGTGAACACGCTCAGCTCGCTGGGAGCGCCGAACCCGAAGCCCACCGTGGTCCCGCCTCGCACCGCCGCGCCCCAGGGGGTGCGCCCGTCGTTGTAGGCGAAGCGGGCAGGGGCGCCGCGGAAGCCCAGGGTGATGTAGGCGAGGGAGGCGTCGTAGCGGTCCTGGGCCGCCAAGAACGCCACATGGTCCCGCATCATGTCGAGCGACTGAGCGGTGGCGTCCGCGACCTCTCGGCCCGTGTAGGTCTGAGCCTGGGCCGCTGACGTCAGCAGCCCGACCACGAGCCCAGCGGTCAGGGCTCCCCGGGGGTGGCCTCGGCCTCGCCTATTCCCTGAGGTGGGCATGAAGGGCTGACTCTAGCCGGGGTCCGCCCCCCTGCGCTCTCGGAAAATGGGGGATTTTTGGGGAGTCCGCAGGGCCCAGGCCGGGCTCAGCTCGCCTCGGCCGCGAGCCGGGCGGCCTGGCTAGACGCCACCAGCGCGCCGATGAGCTCGTCCAGCTCCCCCTGCATCACCCGGTCCAGCTGGTAGAGCGTCAGGCCAATGCGGTGATCGGTCAGGCGGTTCTGCGGGAAGTTGTAGGTGCGGATCTTCTCCGAGCGATCTCCGCCGCCCACCATGCCGCGCCGCTCGTCACGGATGGCGGCCTCTTGCTTCTGCAGCTCGAGGTCGAGCAGGCGGCTGCGCAGCACCTTCAGCGCCTTGGCCTTGTTCTTGAGCTGGCTGCGCTCGTCTTGGCACTTGACGATCATGCCGGTGGGCAGGTGGGTGATCTGCACGGCGCTGTTGGTGGTGTTCACGCCCTGCCCGCCCGGGCCACCGCTGGCGGCGATGTCAATCTTCAGATCCTTCTCGTCGAGGTGGACGTCCACCTCGTCTGCCTCCGGCATCACCGCCACGGTGGCGGTGGAGGTGTGGATGCGGCCCTGGGCCTCCGTGACGGGCACGCGCTGGACGCGGTGCACGCCGCCCTCGTGCCGTAAGCTGGAGAACACGCGCTCTCCCTTGATGAGCGCGATGATCTCCTTGACCCCGCCGGCGCTCGCCTCGCTCTGGCTGAGCAGCTCCACCTTCCAGCCGCGCCGCTCCGCCCAGCGCGCGTACATTCGAAACAGATCCGCCGCGAACAGCGCGGCCTCCTCACCGCCCGTGCCGGCGCGGATCTCCAGCAGGGTGTCGCGCTCGTCGTTCGGATCGCGCGGCAGGAGCAAGACGCGCAGCGCTTGGGTGAGCTGCTCGAGCTGGGCCTCCAAGCCAGGCAGCTCCTCGCGCGCCATGGGCCCCAGCTCCGGGTCGTCGAGCAGCGCGCGGTCGTCCTCGAGCTGGCGGCGCAGCGCGCGCTCCTGCGCGAACGCCGCGACGATGGGCGCCAGGTGGCTGCGCTCTCGGCCCAGCGCGGTGATGCGCTGGGTGTCGCGCAGCACCGCCGGATCACACAAGAGCTGTTCTATCTCTTCGCTCCGGCGCACCAGGGCGTTGAGCTTCTCCAGCGGCAGCGTCACCATGGGGCGCGACACATAGCACGCCGCTCGCGGCCGCGTCCGCTCAGCCGGGGAGCGTCAGCGCCTCGAAGCCAGGGTAAGCCTGGTCCGGGGGGGGACCGCCGGGCTCGCCCTGGCGCTCGTGGAGCAGGGCGCTGCCGAGGGCCGCCAGCGCGATCTCGCGCTGCTCGTCCGTCGCGGCGATGGTGGTCACGCGCTGCGCCAGGAAGCCGGGGGTGGAGAGCAGCGCACCGGCGCGGTGGCCGCTCCAGCGCGCGAGCTGCCGCTGCAGCTCGAAGGTGAGCCCGACGAGCAGCGGGAAGCTGAGCAGCTTGAGCGCCAAGAGCGTGAGGTGCTGCGTGAGCGCGCTCGCGTCGGTGGGGGTGAGCGCCGCGAGCGCGACGAGCCAAGGCAGGCCGACGAGCGACACCATCACGACGAAGCTCGTCCCGCAGCGGGGGTGCAGGCGGGACTTCTCCCGCGCGCCCGCCACGGTCAGCCGCTCGGCTGCCTCGTACGTGTGCACGGCTTGGTGCTCGGCGCCGTGGTACTGGAAGAGCCGGTGGATCTCCGGCACGCGCCGGAGGGCGAGCAGGTAGCCGAGGACGAGCCCGAGCTGCGCGAGCGTGGTGACTCCCTGGAAGGCGAGGCTGGTGGGCTCGAGCCCGAGGGGCGCCGCCAGGCCGAGGGCGACGGCGTGCGGCAGCAAGAGCAAGAGCAGCAGCCCGAGCAAGAGCGGAGCGAGCCCGACGCGCCCCTCCTGCTCTGGAGCCGTGCCGGCGACGCCCGGCTCCGGCTCCAAGGAGAGCAGCAGCCAAGTGAGGGAGCCGAGGCGTGGCAGGACGCCGAGGGCCACCGGCGGCGCCGTGCCAGCCTCTGCCCCAGCGTCCGCGCCCTCCCGATCCTGGGCGTAGGTCTCCAGAGAAAAGCGCAGCGCGGCGTTGCCGAGGCGCAGCGCGCCGAGCAGCCCGAAGAGCCCTCGGGCGAGGGGGAGCGAGCGCCAGCCGCGCAGCGGGGGGGGCAGGCTCCGCGTCCGGACGAGCAGCGACCCATCACGGCGCCGCAGCACGACGCTCAGGGCGTGGGGAGACCGCATCATCACGCCCTCCACCAGCGCCTGGCCCCCGACGGTGAGGCGGACGCTGGGCTCGACGCTGGGGCGCGGGGAGGTCATCCCGCGCACTATAACCACGGCTCACGCACGCGCCGGCACGCCGCGACGACAAAACGCAGCGCGGGAGCCGAGGGCTCGGCTCCCGCGGTCCGCGCCCGGTGGGCGCTCACTTCGTGGCGGTGCCGTACTTCCGGCGGAAGCGGTCGATGCGGCCCGCCGTGTCGACCAAGCGCTGCTTGCCCGTGTAAAACGGGTGGCAGGCACCGCAGACGTCCACCGACAGCTCCTCCTTGGTGGAGCGCGTCTCGAACGTGTTGCCGCAGGCGCAGTTCACCGTGACGCTCTCATACTTCGGGTGGATACCGTCTTTCATGACCAACTCCGTCGAGGGATGGGGGGCGCGCTAGTTAGCTTGCCTGTCAGGGGTCGGCAAGGGAAAGTGAGCGCGTGCGGCCCGAGCGGAGCACCCGTTCAGCGCTCTGCGCAAGGAATGCCTACGAAAACACCCCGCGCGCGTATCCTCCTGCCCTTCGCCGCGCTGGCTTGACCAGGCGGCCATTCGAGACCAGAGCTGAGCCGTGAGAGAGCTGCCGACCCGCCGTGAGGCCCTGGTGCGCATCGCCAAGAGCGCCGCCTTGTTCACGGGCGCCGGCGGCATCACCAAGCTGGCCTACGATCACGGCGGCTTCGACCTCTCCGTCCACGCGGGGGAGCGGCAGGTCCGCGACTTCTCCGTCAAGACGCCGGGGCCCCCGCCCCAGCTCGCCATCGCCAAGAGCAGCCGAGATCCGGCGGAGCTCGTGCGGCGGGCGGTGGAGGCGCTCGGCGGGATGAAGCGCTTCGTCAGCAACGGAGACATCGTGGCGGTCAAGCCCAACATCGGCTGGGACCGCATGCCCGTGCATGCTGCGAACACCAACCCCTTGGTGGTGGCGGAGGTCGTGCGCCTCGCCTTCGACGCGGGCGCCAAGCAGGTGGTCGTCACGGACGCCTCCTGCAACGAGGCCAACCGCTGCTTTCAGCGCTCGGGCATCTGGCGCGCCGCGCACGCGCTCGGCGCCACCGTGCTGCTCCCCGCGGCGCATCGATTTCGAGAGCTGCGCATGAAGGGCGACGTGCTCGATCTGTGGCCCGTCTATACGCCCCTCGTCAACGCTGATAAGATCATCAACGTGCCGGTGGCCAAGCACCACAACCTGTCCAAGTACACGGGCGGCATGAAGAACTGGTACGGGATGCTCGGCGGGCGCCGCAACCGCCTGCATCAGAACATCGACGTCAGCATCGCAGATCTTGCCACCTTCATGCGCCCCACGCTCACCATCCTGGACGCCACGCGCGTGCTCATGCGCAACGGGCCCCAGGGCGGCAACGTGGATGACGCGCGAGATCTCCACCAGGTCATCGCCAGCCTGGATCAGGTGGCGGTCGACGCCTATGGGGCGACGCTCATCGGCGAGAAGGCGGAGAACGTCCACTACCTCAAGCTCGCGCAGGAGCGCGGCATCGGCAGCCTGCACTGGGAGTCGGTGCCGCACGTGATCGTCTAAATGTCGCAGCAGAGTTCGTTGGAGAGCGCGGGCGTCGGCGAGCAGCTCCCGGCGCCGATCCCGTGGCTGGCGGAGGGTCGTGTGGGCGTGGTCGCGCCGCTCGACGAGCCGCGCTCGCTCGCGCCGGCGCTGGCGCCGACGCCGACGTGGCGGGAGGCGCTGCGCGCTGGTGCAGCCCCCACCCCCGCGCGCACCACCGCGGTCGGGATGAGCGGTGCGGTGAACGTGGGCGGCGCGCCAGCCGCCACGGCCGCTAGCGCCAAGCCCGTGAAGAAGCCGGCGAAGAGCAAGCCCAAGCGGCCCGGCTCCGGCATCCCCGCGCGCAAGATCATCCGCGCGCTGGTGTGGGCGCGCCGCGTCAGCCAGGTCGGCTTCCTGGCGGTCTTTCTCTACTTCCTCTTCGAGACCGCGTTCCGCGGCACGTTCTCGGCGTCCGCGGAGCAGCCGGTGCGCCTGCCGCTCCCGGTCGAGGGGTTCTTGATGGCGGACCCCTTCGTCGGGGCCATGACCTTGCTCAGCACCCACACGGTCTACCGCGGGCTGGCCTGGGGCCTCGCGGTGGTGGCGCTCACGCTGGTGTTCGGGCGGGTCTTCTGCGGGTGGATCTGCCCGTTCGGCACGCTCCACCACTTCTTTGGGTGGGTGTTCCCCAGCCGCTACCTCAAGGGCAACAAGCGCGTCGAGGCCAACAAGACCAAGTGGTGGCAGATCGGGAAATACTACCTGATGTGGGGGTTTCTCGCGGCGTCGCTCGCGGGCTCCGCCATCGGGGGCCTGCTGGATCCCCTCTGCGTGGCCGTGCGCGCCATCGGCATCGGGGTGGTGCCGGCCTTGCAGTACCTCGGCGTGCGCGCCAACGAGGTGGCGGCGGACACCAACGTCCGCGCCGTCCAGACGGCGGCCGACGGCGCGCAGGACTTCCTCGCGCTGCACGTGTGGACCGCGCAGCAGAGCTACTTCCACCAGACCTGGCTCATCGTCTTCCTGTTCGCGGGCGTGCTGTTCATGAACCGGTTCATCCCTCGGTTCTGGTGCCGCGCCATCTGCCCGCTCGGCAGCTTCTTGGGGACGCTCTCCAAGCACGCCCTGTTCGGCATGGAGAAAGATCACTCCAAGTGCACGGACTGCAACCTGTGCCTGGTGCACTGCCAAGGCGCGGACAGCCCGCAGGGCGGCGTCAAGCACCGCGCGGAGGAGTGCCACATGTGCCTCAACTGCGAGGTGGCCTGCCCGGAGGACGTCATCAAGTTCCGCTTCTTGCCCAACCGCAAGAGCCGCACGGTGGCGCCGGATCTGAAGCGCCGCACGCTCGTCGCGGCCAGCGCGGCCGGCGCCGTCGCCATCCCCGGCATGCGCATCGCCAACTGGCCGGACCGCGCGTACAACGAGAAGGTCATCCGCCCGCCGGGGGCCGTGGAGGAGCGGGAGTTTCTGGAGCGCTGCATCCGCTGCGCGGAGTGCATGAAGGTGTGCCCCACCAACGCCCTGCACCCGGCGCTGTTCGAGGCGGGCATCGAGGGGCTCTGGACGCCCATCCTGGTGCCGCGCATCGGCTACTGCGAGTTTAGCTGCGTGCTCTGCGGACAAGTGTGCCCCACCGGCGCCATCCAGAAGATCACGGAGAAGGAGAAGATGGGCATCGGGCAGAAGCCCATCTCCATCGGCACCGCCATGTACGATCAGGGCCGCTGCCTGCCCTGGGCCATGGCCACCCCGTGCATCGTGTGCGAGGAGTTCTGCCCCACCTCACCGAAGGCCATCTGGGTGGAGGAGGTGACGGTGCCCAAGCGCGCGGATCACTACTCCGCGGACGGCGGCCACCCGGAGATGCTGTCCATCACCGTGCAGCGCCCGCACGTCGACCCTTCGCTGTGCGTCGGCTGCGGCGTCTGCGAGAAGGTGTGCCCCATCGTGGACAAGCCAGCGGTGTACGTCACCAGCGCCGGTGAGACGCGCAGCAAGACGAACGTCATCTTGCTGGAGAACACCAGCTACTCCCAGGGTTGAGCGCCGGTGGCGCAGGGGCGCGAGTGGGAGTCGCTAGATTTCTTGGGCACCGCGGTGCCGCGGCGTCCTCGGCCTCGAGCGCCACCAGCGCGTTCTCGGCGGGGCTCTCGGCGCCGACGGACGAGCGCCGGCGCGTGCGATGGTGGAGGCCCTCGAGGCCAGGGGAGCGGGCGCGTGAGCCTTCGTGGACGCCGCGCACGGCGGGACATCGACGTCCGCAGCCGCACCAGGCGCTTGGCGACCGCACGCCGCATGAGGTCAGGCTGGCGCGCGCTCCTCACTAGAAGGCGGCATGAATCGCGCCGCGGCGCCGACACGACGCACGATGGGCACCCCCTGTCCCGCGTGCTATGGTGTCTCGACGAGACGGGTAGAGCACGCCGATGGCCTCGGCGCGCCTCCCTCTCCCCTCGGCCCCTGCCGCGCACCACACCTCGACGTGAGCCTCGACCGCACCCATGGAGGACGTCATCGTGGACGAGCTCTCTGCGCTGGGCTTCGGCCCCTTCTTTGCACAGCAGCTTCAGTCACCGGGCGGCGGCGAGGTCGTCCCTGCTCGCATTGCGGCCGAGCATCGCGGCGCCTACGAGGTGTGGGCCGCGACCGGCTCGGGACGCGCCCAACTCGCGGGACGCCTTCGCCTCGGGCTCGAAGAGGCTGGGCTGCCCGGTGTCGGTGACTGGGTTGTCGTCGACCACGCCCCCGGCCCGGACCGCACGGCCATCATCGAACGCGTCCTCGAGAGGCGCACGGTGTTCACGCGAGGCGCCGCCGGCCGCGAGGCGCGCGCCCAGGTGGTAGCGGCCAACGTCGACCTGGTGTTCGTCGTGTGCGGCCTCGACGCTGACTTCAACGTGCGCCGGATCGAGCGCTACCTCGCCCGGATCGGGGCGAGCGGCGCCCAGCCAGCGGTGATCCTCAACAAGGCCGACGTGTGCGCAGACCCTTGGCCGCGCGTTGACGAGGTCGAGCGCCACGTCGCCGGGGTGCCCGTTCATGTGGTCAGCGCGCTCCGCTCCGAGGGCATGGAGGAGGTGCGCGCCGCCATCGGCGCCGGCATGACCGTGGCGCTGGTGGGCTCCTCTGGGGCCGGGAAGTCGACTCTCGTCAACGCCTTGCTCGGGCAAGAGCGGATGCGCACGGGCAAGGTGCGCACGAGCGACGGCCGGGGCTGTCACGTGACGACCCATCGCCAATTCGTCCTACTTCCTGGCGGTGGACTGCTGCTCGACACCCCTGGCATGCGTGAGCTGCGGCTGCTCGACGAAGCAGGCATCGAGACCGTCTTCCGGGGCATCTCGGAGCTCGCCGGCCACTGTCGCTTTCGCGACTGCAGCCACGACTCCGAGCCTGGCTGCGCGGTGAAGGCAGCGGTCCAGTCAGGGGAGCTGGCGGCCGATCGCTTCGAGCACTACCGTAAGCTCGAGCTCGAGGCGCAGGCGAACGAGCTGCGCCACGACGAGCACAGACGACGGCAGGCGGAGCGGGTGTGGGGGCAGCTTTCCGACGAGGTGGCGCAGCTACGAAAGTGGAAGGGAGGCAAGCCGTAGCCTCCCAGCGCCGCCACGGTGGAGGCCGCGCCTGCTGGAAGGGCAGCTCGGGTCGTGATCGGCGAGAGCTGCGTCGCAGGTGTGCGCGCAGCCTCGCGATCGCTCCGACTCGGCACCTGGACGCGCGTCGAGGTGATCGACGAGAACGGCCTCGTCGGAGGGAAGGGCACCCCCGAGCGTCGAGCCCGCGTGCAAGGCGCTCGGCGCGCCGCGGCTGAGGCGCGCCGGTGGACGCTGGAAGAGGTCTGTCATGGATGTCGGCCTCTTGTGCCAGCGCAGCGCCGGCGGCGTGGCACAGTCTCGGGCCCGGGCGAGAGGAGCGCGCCGGCGCCTGGCGTCGGTGCGCGGCGGGCAGGCGAGCTGGTTGGCGCGACGTTTGCTAATAGAGCTCCCATGATTAAGGGCTGGCGGGTTTCGATCCGGGTGGCGCTGGGTGCGCTGCTGGTGCTGGGCGCGGGCGGTGCGGGCTGCGGTCGGGCGGAGCTCGGGGAGGGGGGCGCGGCGGGCGCTGCAGGCGTGGCGGGCGCCGGCGGAACGGGCGGCTCGGACGGAGGCGAGCTGTGTGGAGACGGGCAGTGCCAAGCGGGCGAGTGGGACCGCTGTCCCCAGGACTGCTACGGGCACAGCCTGTGCGGTGACGGTCGCTGCGACCGCGACGAGGGGCCCGACAATTGTCCAGAAGACTGCGGCGGAGAAGGTGTCTGCGGTAACCAGCGCTGCGAGCTGGGCGAGTGGGAGAGCTGCCCGGAGGACTGCGAGCCGCCGGGGACCTGCGGTGACGGCTGGTGCGGCCCTGGCGAGACCGAGCGCAGCTGCCCACAGGACTGCGGGGCGCCCGGGTTCTGCGGTGACGGCTGGTGCGCGCCCACCGAAGACGCGCGGACGTGCCCGCAGGACTGCGGTGAGCCCCAGTGCGGAGATGGGGTGTGCTCGCCCGGTGAGTGGGAGAGCTGCCCGGAGGACTGCGAGCCGCCGGGGGCCTGCGGTGACGGCTGGTGCGGCCCTGGTGAGACCGAGCGCAGCTGCCCACAGGACTGCGGGGCGCCCGGGTTCTGCGGTGACGGTTGGTGCGCGCCCACCGAAGACGCGCGGACGTGCCCGCGGGACTGTGGTGAGCCCCAGTGCGGGGATGGAGTGTGCGCGCCCGGTGAGTGGGAGAGCTGCCCCAAGGACTGCGAGCCGCCGGGGACCTGCGGTGACGGCTGGTGCGGCCCTGGTGAGACCGAGCGCAGCTGCCCACAGGACTGCGGGGCGCCCGGGTTCTGCGGTGACGGTTGGTGCGGCCCTGGTGAGACCCAGCGCACCTGTCCGCAGGACTGCGGGTCCCCGGGGACCTGCGGGGATGGCTGGTGCGGCCCTGGCGAGACCCAGCGCACCTGCCCGCAGGACTGTAGTGAGTTCCAGTGTGGGGATGGAGTGTGCGCGCCCGGTGAGTGGGAGAGCTGCCCGAGGGACTGCGAACCGACGGGGATCTGCGGGGATGGCTGGTGCGGCCCTGGCGAGACCCAGCGCACTTGCCCACAGGACTGTGGCGCGCCCGGGTACTGCGGGGATGGGGTGTGCGCGCCGAACGAGGACTCACGGACCTGCCCCTGGGACTGCGCGCCGCCGAGCGTGTGCGGCGACGGCGCCTGTGATCTCGGTGAGGACGCCCGGAGCTGTCCGCAAGACTGCGGCTCCTGTGGGGATGGGGTGTGCGGGCGCGGGGAGAACCCGCGCACCTGCCCACGCGACTGCGGACGGGCGGCCCGCTGTGGCGACGGGGTCTGTGAACGCTTGGAACGGCGGACCTGTCCGCGCGACTGTGGCGGTCCGGATGGGGGCGTGGACGCTGGGCCGCCGCCGCAGCCTGGGGTGCCCGGCGGCGGCGCCGCGATGGACGCAGGCGCGCCCCGCCCGAACCCTTGACGGTCGCTGGCGGCCAGCCCAAAGCGCCGCCTAGCCTTGCGTCTGGCGAGCACCCGCGAGAAAACGTGGGCCATGTCCGAAGCTAGCTCCGAGGTGCGCGCACAGGTCGCGCGGCTCGCGCCATGGTTGGTCGACAAGGGGCGCCCGGACGAGGCCGTGGCGCTGCTCGCCGTGTGGGCTGCGAACGGCCCCAACGACAGTGAAGGGCAAAATCTCCTGGCGGAGGCCCTGCGCATCGACCCCAGCGCTCGGCTCGCGCAGATGGCCTTCGAGCGCATGGAGGGGGTCGCTGGGGAGCACTCGGAGCTGGCGGCGGCCACCGCTCACTATTCGGTGGAGGCCGTGCAGCGCCTCTTCAGCGAGCTGCAGCGCCCCACCTTCCGGCGCGCTCAGATGGGGTTCAACAACAACATCAAGTTCAAGGGCGCCGTCTACCACGTGCAGACGGAGGACTCGGGGCTCGATCAGCCGCACATCATCACGCACCTCTTCGCGGACGGTGGCAGGGTGATCAAGAGCCACAAGCGCAGCTACGCCGCGGAGGTGCAGCGCCCAGACGTCGCGGAGGTCGTGCGGGGGCTCATGAAGTCGCAGCACATGGAAATGGTGTTGATGCTGCGCGACGGCCGCTTCGACGCGGTGATCGAGGGGCGCGAGGTGGGCGGCATGACGCTGCTGACGGAGGCGCCCAGCGTCGACGTCAAGAAGCTGTCCAAGAAGAAGGACGGCGAAGGGACGCAGAAGCCCGCCGCCGTGGCGCCCGTGGCGGGGGCTAGCCTCGCCGGGCCTCGGCGCTTCACCTTGCACGTGCTGCGGAGCCTCGTGGGCGGTCCGGAGCGCTATGAGCCGGTGGGGGACAGCGTGGTGATCGGCGCGAGCGGCGCCGTCTCGCTCGCGGGAGAGCGCTTCTGTCATGCAGAGGAGGCCCTGCTGGACTACCGGCAAGGCCGGCTCATCCTGGAGGACTTGGAGGGTGGCAACGGCGTCTTCTTCCGGATCAGGACGCCGATGGAGCTGGAGATGGGCGACGAGTTCCTCGTCGGCGACCAGCTCCTGCGGGTGGAGCGCAACCCCGTGGCGGACGACGGCCCAGATCGGGCGCCGACCTACTTCTACTCTAGCCCCAAGTGGCCCTCGTCCTTCAGGGTCGTGCAGGTGCTCGAGGGGGGAGCGCTCGGGGCCTGCGTGGTCGCGCGGGGCAGCACCCTCCAGATCGGCTCGGTGATGGGCGACCTGGTGTTCGCCGATGATCCGCTCGTCGCCGATCAGCACTGCGTCATCGAGGAGCAGGCGGGCACGGTGGTGCTCAGTGATCTGGCGTCGCGCACGGGGGTCTTCGTGCGGGTGCGGGGCGAGCAGGAGCTCACGCAGGGTGACGAGCTGGTGATCGGTCGGACCCGGCTGGTGGTGGATCTCTCCCCGAACCAGTGAGCGAACTCCCGCGCCGCCCGCGCCCGCCTCGGCAGCGTGGTGGGCGCGCACGAGGCCACAAAAAGTGGACGAGCGCCGCGAGGCGCTCGTCCGACCGAGGGAGCGCGCTCGGCGCGCTCGGCTCAGCGTGGGGCTCAGGACCCGGCGGGGGCGTCGGCCGCGGGGGCGTCGGCCGCGGGGGCGTCGGCCGCGGGGGCCTCATCGGCCGCGGGAGCCTCGGCCGCGGGAGCCTCGGCCGCGGGAGCCTCGGGCACCTCGGCCTCCGGAGCGGTACCACCACAGGCAACGGCAAACACGGCGGCGGACGCCAGAACCACGAACTTGGAAATGCTCATTTTGGGGGATCCTCCATGGAGCCGGAAAAGCTCCGGCACCCGACCAGACACCCGAGCCCCCGAAAACGGCTCAAGGCAGCGTAGAATATTTTCCCGGACGCCAGGAGCGGCGGCGCCAACGCCATTGGGGGGCTAGGCTGAGCCGGTTCTCTCCCGTGGGGCGTCTAGCTCCTGGAGTTCTCCTCAGATGGCCCGCACCAGCTCTGCGCCGCTCCGCCTCGTCGGGGGCACGGCCGTGGTCACGCCGCCGCCGCCCGCTGCGCGGCCGGCGCGCGCGGACGCAGAGCTCGTCGCGCTCCTGCGGGGCGGGGACATGGGCGCCTTCGCCGTGCTGTACGAGCGGCACGTCGGCTTCGCGCTCAACCTGACGGTGCGCATCCAGGGCAGCGCGGCGGACGCCGAAGATCTCGTGCACGACGCCTTCCTCAAGGCGCACCAGCACCTGGCGCAGCTCCGGGACGCCGCGGCGTTCAAGGCGTGGCTCGGATCCATCGTGGTGCGGCTGGTCCGCTCGAGGATGCGCCGACGGAGGCTGCTGGTGACGCTCGGCTTGTCGTCGCGTGAGGCGGTCGATCTCGACAGCATCGTCTCTCCGGCGGCCAGCCCGGAGCAGCGCGCCCTGCTCGCCCAGGTGTACGCCCTCCTGGAGCTGCTCCCCCCTGACGAGCGCATCAGCTGGACGCTCCGGCACGTGGAGCAACAGCCCTTGGAGCAGATCGCGGAGCTGACCGGGTGCTCGCTCGCCACCACCAAGCGCCGCTTGCAGCGAGCCCAGCTGTTCCTCTCACGGCATTTCGTCGCCCCCTTCGCCTCCGACTCGGAGCCCCCCTCGGCATGAAGCCCTCGTCACTCCCAAAGATTGCCCCCACGTCGCTGCGCGACCACGCGGCGACGGTCGATGTCGAGCGGGGCTGGCACCGGCTCGAAGCGGATCTGCGGGCTGCCCGCGGGCGCAGCGCACCGCGGCGGCTCGTCTGGTTGGCGCCGGCCGCCGCCGCCGCGCTCTTCGCCGGCGGCGTCTGGGTCGGCGCTCGGTACGGCGCATCGTCCGCGTCGGTCGCCACCCCAGAGCACCTCGCGGCGGCGCGGCCCGCCGCGGAGGCCACGCCGCGCGTGGAGCCCCGAGCGGAGCCGCCCGAGGTCACGCTCACGCCGGAGGTGCAGGCGACCGAGCCCGCCAGGAGCGCCAAGGGGGCGCGCGTCGCGCCGCGGCGGGTGGCCCTCGTGGCGCCGAGCCCCGCGCACGCGGTGGGGCTGCCGGTCGGCAGCGGGGCGCCCGCCACCGCCATGCCGAGCTGGCACGTCTTGGGGCAACAAGGTGACTACGAGGCCGCTCGGCGTGAGGTCGAGGCCCTCGGCGGCTTCGACGTCGTGCTGGAGCGCGCCACGGCGGGTCAGCTCATGACTTTGTTCGAGGTGGCGCGCGCCAGCCGGCGCGGGAGCGTCGCGCTGGCGGCGCTGCGCCGCGTGGTCGAGCGCTTCCCTGGGGATCCGAACGCGCCGCTCGCCGCGTACCAGCTCGGCACCTTGCTCGAGAAGGCGGGCGACCGCGTGGGGGCCGCGGAGGCCTTCGCGGCGGCCAGGCGGTTGTCCCCCGGGGGAGATCTAGCCGAAGATGTGCTCATCCGTGAGTTCGACGACGCGGTCCGTCGCGGTGACGTCGCGCTCGCCCAGGCCTTGGCTAACCAACATGAACGTGAGTTTCCCACTGGCCGCCGCCGCGCTGAGCTCCGCGCGAAGCTGGCGCGGTTGGTGGAGCGGTCGTCGCTCTCCCCGGCCACGCCAGGGGAAGAAGAGCCAGCCGAATTTGAAGGGGTGGATAGTGAAGGGGATGACGGCAGCGGCGCTGGGGGCGCTGCCGATCACGTACAGCCCGCGCCTTCGCGCTGAGCCCCCGCGCGCCATCGTCGAGGTCGACCCGCACGCGGAGCGGCAGCTCGATCCGCGGCTGCTCCGGCGGCTGGTGTCGCTGGCCATGGCCGAGCTGGAGCTCGAGCCGCTCGCGCACCAACGCCCTCCCGTGCTCTACCTGCGCGTGGTCGGGGTCCGCACCGGGCTGCGGGTGGAGCTGTGGGAGCGCGGGGAGTTCCATGGCGCGCGGAGCGTTCAGCTCCGCGCGTCGGCCACCCCGGAGCTGCGGGCGCGCCGCGTGGCGCTCATCGCGGAGGAGCTGGGGCAACGCTATGCCGAGCGGCGCGCGTGGCGCGCGGCTCAGCAGCGTCGCCAGCAGGAGGCGCTGCTCGCCAAGCAGCGGGCGCTCGCGGCGTCGCCGCCGCCTCCGCCGCTCAGGCTCTCGGGCGGCGTGAGCGCGGTGGGCGTGGGCGCCGGCACGCTCTGGCTCGTCGGCCCCCGCTTGGCGCTCGACGGGAGCGTCCACGGACCCTTTCGGGTCGAGCTGTCGTCGGCGTGGCTGGCGGGCCAGAGCGTGCCGCTCGACGCGCGCGCGCGCTGGTGGGAGCTCGCGGTGGCGCCGGGGTACCTGAGGCCCTTGAGCGGGGCGTGGGCGCTCGATCTGCGCGCGAGCTTCGCGGCCGCCGCGCTGCGCCTCGAGGGACTCGAGCGCCTCGACGCGCTCCGCGCAGAGCGTGACACCTGGTCGGCCCGCGCGGCGGTCCGTGGGGAGCTCTCGTGGCGGCTGACCGGGCGCGCGGGCCTGTCCTTCGGTCCGGAGCTGGGGGCCACGCTGCGCGGACCACGCGCGGAACGTCGCGGCGTGGAGGAGCGCGTCGGTGGCGTGTGGTGGGGCGTCGGGCTGGCGCTGTGGCAGAAGCTCTGACGACCTTGCCCCGTCCGTCCGCCCGCTCCCCGCGCTCAGCGCTCGGGCGCGGCGTGCGCCTCGAGGTGCTCCCGCTGGGCGCGCGTGAGGCTGACCCAGCGGCCGTCGACGAGGTAGCGAGGCGGCTCCTGCGCGGGCTGTAGCTTGGAGCCCCGCACCTTGAGCCGGTACTCCGGCAGCGACGCCGTGGCCCTGCCGGTGAGCGTAGCACCCGGAGGGAAGGGACGTGACGACAGCAGGCTCGCCGCGTCGCCTCGCGAGCTGAGCACCCGCGCCGAGCCGCCGCCGTCGAGCTCGAGCTCCGTCATCGCTTGACGCTCCGGCGCAGGGCCGCGCGTAGATCATGGTTGGCCTCGCGCTCCTTCACGCTGGCGCGCTTGTCGTGGCGCTTCTTGCCGCGCGCGAGCGCGATCTCCACCTTGGCGTGGTTGTGCTTGAAGTAGCACCCGAGCGCGATGGTGGTCATGCCGTCGCGCTCCGTGCCAGCGCGCAATTCCTCGATTTGAGCGGCGTGCAGCAGCAGCTTCCGAGCGCGGCGCTCCTCATGCCCGAACGCCGCGTGCTTCAGCGGTGGGATGCGCATGCCCTTGAGCCACGCCTCGCCGCGCGGATCGAGCTCCACCCAGGCGTCCGTCAAGTCTGCCTTGCCCTCACGCAGGCTGCGGACCTCGCTGCCGATGAGCACCAGCCCTGCCTCGAAGGTCTTGCCGACCTCGAAGTCGAAGAAGGCGCGCCGATTCCTCGCGACCTGGCGGTCGCCTCGAGCTTGAGCGTCGGCAGCCTTGGCCATGAGGGCGCCGAGTATGACCGAGCGCGCGGCGAGCGCAACGCTCCTCTCCTGGCTTGCGGTGAGCCGCCATCGGACGCATGAACGGCCCGTGCCGCGCCCCCCCCAGCGTGCGTCCGCGAGCCAGGGTCGCCCCAGCTCCGGGCCCCTCCCCATCGAGCTCACCGGCGCGCGCCTCCACAACCTCCAAGGGATAGACCTCACGCTCCAGGCCGGCGAGGTCATCGCCATCACTGGCGTCAGCGGCGCCGGCAAGAGCAGCCTCGCGCTGGACACGCTCTACGCCGAGGGGCAGCGCCGCTACGTCGAGAGCTTCAGCCCCTACGCGCGGCAGTTCCTCGAGCGCCTCGAGCGGCCGCCCGTCGACCGGCTGGAGCCCGTCCCGGCCGGCATCGCGGTCGATCGGCGCGCGCCCGTGAAGAGCTCGCGCTCCACCGTCGCCACCCTGGCCGATCTGGCCGCCTACCTCTCGGCGCTGTTCACGCGGGAGGCCGTCCCGTACTGCCCGGAACACGGAGTGCCCGCCCTCCACTCCACGCCCCGCGTCGGCAGTGAGCGCGTGCTCGCGTCGCGCGGCGGCCAGCGCGCGGTCATCAGCTACCCGGTGGAGCTCAGTGACCGTGAGGGCTACTTGGCGCTGCGAGAGCGCCTCGACGCCGGCGGGTGGCGGCGCCTGTGGTCACGCGGCAAGCTGCAGGAGCTCGACGCGGTGCGCCCCTCGGACGCGCTGAAGTACGGCGTAGAGGTCGTGGTGGATCGCGTCCAGCTCCGCGCCGAAGAGCAGCCGAGGCTCATGGAGTCCGTCGAGCGCGCGTGGCGCGACGCCGGCGTGGCGCACGTGCACACGGAGGGCGCGCGCCCGGTGGTCCTGCGGGAGGGGCTGGCCTGCCCCGAGTGCGGGCTCGGCTTCGCGGCCCCGAGGCCCGGGCTGTTCTCGTATGAGTCGCCGCTCGGGGTGTGCGCGGAGTGCCGAGGCTTCGGGCGCACCATCGGGGTGGACCTGGCCAAGGTCATCCCGGAAGAGACGCGGACGCTCGCGCAGTACGCCATCCGACCTTGGTCCGGCAAGAGCACCACCTGGGAGCGTCGAGAGCTGAGGAAGCTCTGCGAGCGCCACGGCATCCCCATGGACCGACCCTGGCGCGAGCTGCCAGAGCGCGCGCGCCAGCTCGTGCTCGAGGGTGATGGCGCCTTCGAAGACGGCCAGTTCCCTGGGGTGCTCGGCTGGTTCCGGTGGCTGGAGACGCGCACGTACAAGATGCACGTGCGGGTGCTGTTGGCGCGGTATCGCTCGTATGATCCTTGCGCGGCCTGCGGCGGTAAGCGCTTCAACGCGCTCGCGCTGAGCTACCGCGTCGATGGCTTGGATCTCGCGCAGTGGCACGCGCTCGAGGTGCGGGAGGCGCACGCGCGCGTGGCGGCGCTGAAGCCCGCGACGGGGCAGGGTGAGCTCGCGCGGCAGGAGCTGGAGTCCCGGCTGCGCTACCTGGAGCGGGTGGGGCTCGGCTACCTCACGCTCGACCGTCAGGGCCGCAGCCTGTCCGGCGGCGAGGCGCAGCGCTTGACCCTGACGGCGGCGCTCGGGACCACGCTGCACAGCGCGCTGTTCGTGCTGGACGAGCCCAGCGTGGGCCTCCACGCCACGGACGTGCCCCCGCTGCGTGAGATGCTCGACGAGCTCGCGTCGCGCGGCAACGTCGTGTTGGTGGTGGAGCACGAGCGGCAGCTCATCAGCGGCGCGGCGCGGGTGGTGGAGCTCGGCCCCGGCGCTGGCCAGCAGGGGGGGCGCGTCAGCTTCGACGGTCCGCCCGCGGCGCTCGCCGGCGCGCGCGGGCCGACGGCGCGCGCGCTCCACGGCGTCGCCGCGTCACGCCGCGAGCGGCGTCGGCCGCGCGCCTGGCTCGAGCTCGAGGACGTCAGCGCCCACAATCTACGGCACGTGGACGTGCGCGTGCCGCTCGGCGTGCTCGCCACCATCACCGGCCCGAGCGGCTCCGGCAAGAGCAGCCTGGCGGTGGCCGTGCTGTACCGGGCGCTCGCGCGGCGCTTCGGTGCGAAGGACGTGGAGCCGCCCGAGCCCTTCGGAGCGCTCAGGGGCGCCGAGGCGCTGCGCTCGGTCACGCTGGTGGATCAGACCCCGCTCGGGCGCACCTCGCGTGGCAACACCGCCACCTACACGAAGGCTTGGGATCTGCTGCGAGCGCGCCTCGCGCGCGAGCCGGAGGCGGCACGGCTGGGGCTGACGCCCTCGAGCTTCTCGTTCAACGTGGCCGGAGGCCGCTGCGAGGCCTGCAAGGGAGAGGGGGTGGAGACGGTGGAGATGCAGTTCCTCGCCGACGTGAAGCTGACCTGCCCCGTGTGTCGTGGCCAGCGCTTCCGCGACGAGGTGCTCCGGGTCCGCTTCCAGGGGCGCAACGTCGCGGAGTGGCTCGGCACCACCGTCGACGACGCGCTGGCGCTCGCCGCGGAGGAGGTGGCGCTCGCGCGCGCGCTCGGCCCGGCCCAGCGGCTCGGGCTCGGCTACCTCACGCTCGGGCAGCCGCTCAGCACGCTCTCCGGCGGTGAGGCGCAGCGCGTGAAGCTGGCGCGCGCGCTCACCGAGCGGCACGAGCGCGCGCTCTTCATCTTGGACGAGCCGAGCGCCGGCTTGCACACCGACGAGATCAAGAGCGTGCTGAGCGCCGTCGACGTCATCCTCGCGGGCGGCGGCAGCGTGCTCATGGTGGAGCACGATCTAGAGCTCATCGCCGCCGCGGACTACGTCGTCGATCTTGGTCCCGGCGCTGGCTCGGAGGGCGGTCGGCTCGTCGCCGTGGGGACCCCGGAGCAGATCGCGGCGCGGCCGGGGCGCACCGGGGCGGTGCTGGCCGAGCAGCTCCGGCGCCGTCCGCGTCGCGCGCCACGGCGCGGCGCCCGCCGCCCGCGCCTCGCGCCGGCGGCCGCGGAGCTGCGCGTGGTGCGCGCGCGGGAGCACAACCTGCGCGAGCTGAGCGCGCGGGTGCCGCACGGGCAGCTCACCATCGTGACCGGGCCCAGCGGCTCCGGCAAGAGCACCCTGGCCTTCGACGTCGTGTTCGCGGAGGGGCAGCGGCGCTTCCTCGAGACCCTGAGCCCCTACGCGCGGCAGTTTCTGCCTACGCTGCCGCGCCCGGACGTGGACGCGGTCACGGGCGTGCCGCCCAGCATCGCGCTCGAGCAGCGCACCACGCGCGGCGGCGCTAGATCCACCGTGGCGACCGTCACGGAGGTGGCGCACTACCTGAGGCTGCTCTACGCCAAGCTGGGCGTCGCCCACTGCCCGACGCACGGGCTGCCCGTCTCGCGACGCACGCCCGCGGAGCTGCTCGAGGAGCTGCGCCAGCTCCGCGGCAAGGGCGCGCTCTTGGCGCCGGCCGTGCGCGCGCGCAAGGGCGTCTACCTCGATCTATTCACCGCGGCGTCGCGCGCGGGGATCGAGGCGGCGTGGTGCGATGGCGCGCTGGTGAGCACCGAGCCGCCGCCTCGGCTCTCACGCCAGGTGGAGCACAGCGTCGATCTCGTGATGGCCACCGAGCAGCGCTGGGCAGCGCTGAGCTCGTCCGTGCTCGAGCGGGCGCTCGTCTGGGGTGAGGGCGTGGTGAAGCTCCGCTCGGAGCGCGGCGACGTGACGCTCCACTCCACGGTGGCCGCCTGCCCGAGCTGCGGGTTCTCCGTGCCGGAGCTGGATCCGCGCTGGTTCTCGTTCAGCACCGAGCAGGGGCGCTGCGAGCGCTGCGAGGGGCAGGGCGTGGTCCCGGCGCCGGCGCGACGCGGCCGGCGGGGCAAGCCCCAGCCCGAGGCCGAGCCGCAGCTCGTCCCTTGCCCGGAGTGTGAGGGCGCGCGGCTCGCCCCCATCCCCCGCGCGGTCGAGGTCGAGGGCATGAGCTACGCGGCCTACACGGCGCTCGACGTGGCGGCCGCGCTCGAGCGGCTGGAGGGCTGGCGCTTCAGCGCCCAGCAGCGGCCCATCGCGGCGCCCATCGTGCGAGAGCTCGAGCGGCGCCTGCGCTTCCTCGTGGACGTGGGGCTCGACTACCTGTCGCTGGCGCGCGCGGCGCGCACGCTGTCCGGCGGCGAGCTGCAGCGCCTGCGGCTCGCGGCGCAGCTCGGCGCGGGCCTCTCCGGCGCGCTCTACGTGCTCGATGAGCCCACCATCGGCCTGCACCCGCGCGACACGCGCCGCCTGCTCGGCAACCTGCGGCGGCTCGTGGAGCTGGGCTCCACCGTGCTGGTGGTGGAGCATGATCTGGACACTATCCTGGCGGCCGACCACCTCATCGATCTCGGCCCGGCCGGCGGCGTGAACGGAGGTCAGGTGATGGCCGAGGGACCCCCGGCGCAGGTGCTCGCCTCGCCCCTGTCACCCACGGGGCGCGCGCTCGCTCACCCTGCGCCGCTGCGCGCGCCTCGAGCCACGGGCTCGAGCGTCCCGTGGCTCGGCTTGGAGGGGGCGCGCGCCAACAACCTGCGCAGCGTCGATCTGCGGCTCGCCCTCGGGCGCTTCAACGTGGTGGCCGGCGTCAGCGGCTCGGGCAAGAGCAGCTTGGTGCGCGGCGTGCTGCTGCCGGCGCTGCGGGAGGCGCTCGGGCTGGTCACGCCGGCCCCGGGCCCCTTCACGGCGCTCACCGGGCACCAGCACCTGCGCCGCGCGCTCGCGGTGGATCAGTCGCCCATCGGGCGGACGCCCCGCTCCGTCCCAGCCACCTTCCTGGGCCTCTGGGACACGCTGCGCGCGCTCTACGCCGAGACGCCAGAGGCCCGCGCGGCGGGCTTCGGGCCGGCGCGCTTCAGCTTCAACTCCACGCGCGGCGGGCGCTGCCCGGTGTGTGAGGGGCAGGGCGTCATCACCCACGAGATGAGCTTTCTGCCCGATGTCACCACGGTGTGCACGGCATGCGATGGTCAGCGCTTCGAGCCGCGCACCCTGGAGGTGCGCTGGCTGGGCCTCTCGGCGGGGCAGCTCCTCGAGCTCAGCGCGCAGGAGGCCGCTGAGCTGCTGGTGGCGCACCCGCGGCTCGCCGAGCCGCTGCGGACGCTGGTGGACTTGGGCGCGGGCTACGTCCGGCTGGGGCAGGGCTCGCACACGCTCTCCGGCGGTGAGGCGCAGCGCCTCAAGCTCGCCTCCGAGCTGACGGCCACCGCGCGCCACGAGCCGACGCTCTAC
>WBZO01001104.1_pt1 | contig 46269 bp, 43 predicted proteins | sample 5204261 | NCBI WGS metagenome assembly WBZO01 (sample SAMN12412400, study PRJNA552823) | activated sludge metagenome | isolation source: activated sludge from anammox sidestream of wastewater treatment plant... | place: USA: North Carolina | collected 2017-09
ATCAATTAATTATAATAAGCCAAAATTTAATGATAAATGAAGAACAACACAAAGCAGCAGACAACATTCTAGCTATGCTTATAGGAGAGGATAGGGGATTTTGTCTGTTAGGTAAAGCAGGTACAGGTAAGAGTTTCACATTAAAAGCTGTTGTAGAGAATGTTATTCCCTTAGCTAATGAATTTAATAAAAGACACAATATTGATGCCAGATACAGAGTTCAATTAACTGGATCTACACATAAATCTGTAGGGGTACTAGAGGATATACAAAATAGTTTAGACAGATCATCTACTCATGTAATTTTAGATGAACCACGTACTTTATACTCATTTCTCCAGCTAAAACTTGTCAATGAGCAAGGAGAATCTTCACTAAGGAAAACAAAAGAATTTGATAATATTTATACAGAGCGTTTTTCATTACTCTTGGTAATTGATGAAGCTGGTATGCTCCCTAAGTATGTATTAAATTACTTGTTCAAGATTGCCGCAAAGAATCCGGGTATGAAGTTATTGTTTGTATATGATCATCTTCAATTATCCCCACCCGAAAGCGCAGAAATACCAATACATACCTATAATATTCCTTCCACTGAATTAACCAAATTTATGCGGAGTTCATCGGAATATATAGATGATATTAATAATTATCTTAGAGATGTAGTAAAGAATAAGAAAATCCCTGATGTTTCTAAATATTGTGTAGATTTAAATGAATTCACAAAACAGGTAAATCATTTTTTTATTAAAGATAGTAAGAATTCAATATTAGTTACATATACTAATAAATCTACCCATGCATGGAATGAGCATATTTACTCATTATTACCTCCTAACAGTAGTGAAAGAAATATCAGGATATTAGGAGAGGCTTATGAATATGTTATTGGTAGCAAACCTTCTGTTGTTTCTACAGACACTGTAGTTCTTCTTAATGATAGGGGTATTTCAACACCACTACGGAACATACAATGTGACATTGTGGATCCTCAAGTAAGAGCTACTAAATTAAAGTTATTAGCTCAAGAGGCTAAGAAAGACAAGAATTGGCGTACATATTATGCGTATAAAGAAAAAACACCTGATCTGAGAATGGCCTATGCACGTACTGCATATAAAACACAAGGCTCAACATTTGATAATGTGTTTATAGACCTCCCAGATATTATGTCTTGTAAAGTTCCTGAAATAAGAAATAGGCTTCTTTATGTAGCAGCTAGTAGAGCACGTAAAAATTTATTCATATTGAAAGAATAATGAACACGATTCTCCTTGTATCTACCCCATTGGCTAGAGATTCTAGCCATTTTTATTTAGATGGACTCAATGAATCTATCAATGTATTAGTAGTACCTAAATTAACTACTGTTAAATTGAATAGAGAGTGGGTAAAAGAAAATATACCTGAAGATACTGAGTTAATCCTATGCGCTGTCTCTCCAGTAACTAAGGCGCTTACAGGCAAGAATTCAGCACAAGCTCAGGGGTATGTATTAGACACAAACCAATCATATAAGCTTATTGCCTTTCCTTCATATGAGCAGAGATTCTATTCTCCTGAACAAGTATCCGAATCTATCATTAGAGCCAAGGATACATATAAAGCATGGTTGCAAGGCTCATATAGCAATCCTGGCACTAATATCATTCATTCTGCTATTTATGTACCGGATAACGATATAGCCCTCTTAAATCAATTCCTAGAGCGTTTAAAGACTTATCCTGCATTGACTTGTGATATTGAAACATATTCACTCAAACATTACTCTGCTGGGCTTGGTTCTATTGCATTTGCTTGGGATCAACATAATGGCGGAGCTATCTATGTAAATAATAACCCTGAGTATATAAATACTCTGGCTAGATTCTTTGAAGAATATCAAGGAACACTTATTTGGCACAATATTGCATTTGATGCATATGTATTGATCTATGTGCTTTATATGGATTCTCTTACAGACCAAGAAGGATTGTTATATGGTTTGAAGATACTCTTACGTAACTGGGACTGTACTCAATTAATCACATACTTAGCAACTAACAGCTGTAGTGGTAATCATCTATCCTTAAAGGAACAAGCACAGGAATTTGCAGGGGATTACGCATTAACTGATATTAAAGACATTACTCAAATACCAGTAGATGACTTACTTAGATACAATCTGGTAGACACTTTAAGTACTTGGTATGTCTATCATAAGCACTGGAACACTCTCATCGCTGATAATCAATTAAACATTTATAGAGAACTGTTTCAGCCATCCACTATAGATGTTATCCAGATGCAGCTTACTGGTGCTCCTGTTAATTTAAATAGAGTAAAAGAAGTTAATGAAGAGTTAGTAACACTAGAACAATCTTTAGTAGAAGCAATAGGAACCAATAAGGTAATTGTAGAGTTTACTCATTGGCTCAATGAACAATGGGTTATTAAGAAAAATAGTACTCTTAAAAAGAAGCAGGTAACTCTAGTTGATGCTAAAGAAGTATTTAATCCTGGTAGTGATAAACAATTAGGTAAATTAATTACTTGGCTCAATTTACCAATATTAGATACCACAGAAACAGGAGCTATAGCTACTAGTAAGGCTATTATTAGAGATTACTTGAACCACACAGATGACCCGGATGTACAGACTCTATTTACTGCTATAGCCGATTTATCTGATGTACAGAAGATTACCAGTAGCTTTATGCCTGCTCTGTTGGATGCGCAATGGGATGAAGGTACGCAATGGTGGTATCTATTCGGTAATTTCCGTCTAGGAGGAACTGTCAGTGGTAGACTTTCTTGTGTGCATAAATTAACCAAAGTGCTTACTACTAGAGGTTCTGTAGATATTTGTGACTTGAGAATAGGGGACGAAGTATTAACACATAAAAATAGGTATAGGCGCATAAAGCGCATTATAATAAAAGGAACAGACAAAATGTTCCTAGTGACTTTAGCTAATGGGAAAAAGGTTAAATGTACATTGGATCATAGCTTTTTAACAGATAAAGGATGGAGATCCTTAAGGGAAATTCAGCATGATTCCAGAATTAAAATTTTATGTGACTCTTAGAAGCGGAGAGGTTATTGAAGCATCAGAAGAAGAGGTAAATACCCAATATATAAATTTATCCAAAATTCTTTGTAAAGAGGCTTTTGATTATTACTTTTTTAACCTGAGATACTCTAGAGAAGATTTTAAATCTTTATCCGTTGGTAGTAAGTGTTTTATAAAATCCTACCATAAGTGGTACACAAAGGAGCAAAGATCAAAAATACATGGTAATAAAATATCCATGAGTCAGAGAAAAAATAACAGCAATCTAAAAAGCAAAGGAAAGCCCAAAAAGCAACTAGACAGTGACAAATTAAAACTATACATGAAACAAAGGAAGTCATTGGAAGAAATGGGCAGGTTGTTCGGAGTAGCTCCTCAGACCGTATTAGCTAATCTAAATAGGATAGGTGAAAATTATAGAAGGATGTCTCTAAGAACGGGTACCTTAATAGCACTTACAGAAATAGATAACTTCTGCAAAACTTCTTTAGTAGAGGTATTAGATAAGGAGATGGATGAATGTGTTACTGAAATAGATTTGGAAAGAATTAGGAAAGACATACAAAGAGCTGAGCTTTATTGTTCTTCTTTAATAGAGCAGCTTGCGGGTATTAGGCATAGATACAAATTAGGTGGAAGCTCAGCTACTAGAAACAGGTATGAAAGGTATGTACTAGAATACCTGACAGATGAGGACATAGATTATATCCCTCAATACTATGTAGAAAGCTATGCCTATGATGTCTATCTTCCTAGATACAAAGTGCTAATAGAATGTGATGGATCTGGACATCACTCTGCTTCGGATAAAGCAAAAGAAATATTAGCCGAAAAAAACAACTTAACCTTAATTAGGTTAGATTTTAGAAACTTAAAGACTAGGAAAAAATGCAAAAATTTAGTCCAATCAGAACTATCGAAGAAATTGATGAGGCTGAAGTCTGGGACATTGAAGTAGAAGAAGACCATAGTTATTTTGCAAATGGAATATGCAGCCACAATAGTAATTCTCCTAATCTGACTAATCTTCCTTCTGGTTCTAAATACGGTAATTTAATTAAATCCTGCATACAAGCACCACCTCAATATTTGTTTGTTGGGCTTGATTTTGCCAGTTTGGAAGCAAAGATTAATGCCTTATTAACCAAAGATCCTGAGAAAATGAAAATCTATCTTGAAGGATATGATTCTCATTGTTTAAACACTTATACATACTGGCCTGAATTAATGCCAGATATACAGCAAGCAGAGGAAACAGATGAATGTTATGAATGTATTGATGAAGAAACTAAAGAAGTTTTTTACATTAAAGATACCGACGAAGTCTGCTTTAGAAATGTTAAATATACAGGAAAACTTCTCTACGCTTTACTTACCAATAAAAGGATTTGAAGATTATTATGAAATATCTCCTTTAGGACATATACGTAGCAAACAGCGGACTATAGTAGATTCATTAGGCAGGACTGTTACTAAATACCCGGGAGATATGTCTTGCTATACTAAACGAGATGGGCATATAGCAGTAACTTTATCTATGCACGGTAATAAATATATTAAATATGTGCATCGATTAGTAGCTGAGTGTTATGTAACTAACCCTGACCCACAAACACATATATTTGTAAGATTTAAAGACGGTAATAAAGAGAATATTAGATGGGATAATCTAGAGTGGACTAAACAATCATGTGATGCAGATTATATTACTTATAAGGACAAAGTAAATCGTAAATATGGATCCAAGGTAAACAATGAGATCCTAGATGAGTTACTCGTAAAAGTATTGAGTAAATCGTTAAATGTAACTCAGGCTGCTTTACTGGTAGGTTATGGTAGCAGTTATATGAGTGTTTGTTTACGACGCAGAGCCAAACAGCTTGGTTTAATGGATGTATGGAAACAAGTTATTTCTAAAGGGCGTTATGATAAATCTCCCCGACAACCTAACAATAAAGAAAATATCTCATAAAGAATATAATGTTAAACAAGTTAATAGTATTGAACATAAATATTCTAGTTTAAGAAAGAAAAGTAAGACTCCCACCTTCGCCCTTCAATATTCGGGGACTCCATTTACCCTACAAAAAAACTCTGGATTCTCTGAACAAGAGGCTAATCGAATATACGATAGATACAATGATCTTTATAAAGTATCTATTGAGTGGACTAACTCTAAGATTAGACAAGCAGGTAAAGATGGATATGTAACTCTGGCGTTTGGTCTGAGACTACGCACGCCTATTCTTAAGCAGACTGTGCGAGATACTTCTCGTACTCCACATGAAGCTAAAGCCGAAGCCAGAACAACAGGCAATGCTCTATCCCAATCATACGGGATGCTTACTAGTAGAGCTTCTGTAGAGTTTATGCGTAAGGTTAGGGGTAGTTCATTGGCTCATGATATTAAGCCTTGCTTATCTATTCATGATGCCTTGTATTACATTATTAAAGATTCAGATGATGTACTGTATTACTTAAATAAAAATTTATCTCATGCAGTTGATTGGAACTATGATCCCAATATTTACCATCCTGAAATAGCTTTAGGAGGAGAAACAGCTGTTTTTTTCCCCACTTGGGCACAAGAGCATACTATTCCCAATAACCTTACTAAGGAGGAAATATGTAAGCAGTTACAGAGTATTAAATCAAAATAATTAACTAACAACTGAGGACTATTTAAAATGAAAACCTTCTCTAAAGTATTACCATTCATTGCAGTATCTGGATTGCTACTGAGTTCTGTAGCGCAAGCTGATATATATAAGTTAGAGAGTATTAATCCTAACTCTCCCTATTCCACCAGTGTCATCAGTTACACTGGATCCCCTCATAATGTCTCACCTGTGACAGTCGCTCTTGGTTCATTCAATATGGTGAACCAAACTAATACAGGATTGGATTTCAAAGCATTCTGTATTGATATCTTCCATACTGTTAGTGTTGGAGGAACTTATTCTTACAATAAAACAGCACTGCCAACCCCAGCTTGGAGTGAGTTAACTGAAAATTGTATTAACTATTTATTCACTAACTATGTAGTTCCCTTGGCTGATGACACTCCAGATGCATTTCAATTAGCGCTATGGGAAGTTATCAACGAAGGAGATAGCAATAGTCTCTCTCTGACTAATGGTGACTTCAAAGCAAGCGGAGGCAACTTGGGTGCAGCTAAGTACTTTGCGGTTGAGACATTGCTTCAAGATATTCAAACTAAGGGTAGTGGCCCAAGTACAGCTGATTATAACTATACTTTCTACGAGGGATATCCTGCATCCGCTATGCCTGCAGCCTTTGCTATGCCAGCCCCAGCACAAATGTTAATGAGCTGGGAATCTAAAGGTATCTGCGAAGGAGATGATTGCTTCACTAATAATGTACCTGAACCAATGCCATTAGCTCTATTAGGTATTGGTTTATTGGCAATTGGTTTTGTGTTACGTAAAACTATTAAGTAATTACACTACACTCAGTCGAAAAACTGAGTGTATTTATTTAAACATATTAAGGGCAAACATGTTTTATATACAAGATAGTAAAAAGAATTGGGTCATTAATAAACTTCAATGTGATGAAGCTTGGAAATCTACAAAAGGTAAAGGAGTAGTAGTAGCAGTACTAGATGCTGGTATTAATCAAAAGCATGAGATGTTCAAACAAGATGTAATGGCTGGACATAGTTATGTAATCCCCCAAGGAGCGAATACAGATGCATTACATCAACATGGTCAATCAGTAGCAAGCTGTGTGCGTGCTGTTGCTCCTGAAGCGACTATATTGCCTGTAAGAGTGTCTGGTGCAAATAACTCTGCATCAGCAATGAATATCGCTCAAGGTATCAATTATGCTGTGAACAATGGTGCCTATGTAATTACAGTTAGTTACTTCAACATAGCAGGGGTCAAAGAAGTTAAAGAGGCTTGTGAATATGCGGCGTCTAAAGGCATTATTGTAGTTATGGCTACAGGGAACTCAGGTAAAGAAATATCACTAGATACTGCAGAGAATGTAATCATAGTATCTGGTAGTACTATTTTAGATACTATATGGGGTAAATCTAATTATGGTTCATGTGTTGATTTGACTGCTCCTTGTGAGCGAGTAGGTTTAGCAGCTATTACGCCTAATCAATATGGGACTGGCTCAGGTACTTCCTATGCTGCACCAACAGTAGCAGGAGTAATTGCTCTCATTAAATCTGCTAACCCTGCCCTCTCTACTGCGGAAGTAAGGGAGATACTTTTAAGTTCATGTAACAAGTTATTAGGTGTTTCTATCAATAAACAAGGAGCTGGAAGAGTAAATGCTCTCTCCGCAGTTAATCGAGCAAAAAGTGGTAGTACGGATTCTCCTGCAACATTTGAAGTAACTCCTCAACAAAGCATCATTGATCGCATCCTAACAGCATTCAAACGCTAGTATCTATCTCATACTTGTAACAAGGTAGGAGACATCTCATCTACCCCTTAGAAGCCACAGCAGAACGTTAAATAGCGTATATCTTTCTTTGGGTATATCTTTACCCACCCTTAACTACATAGCGCCGAAAATGCAATATACCAATGACCATAAGATAAATATAGCTTTTCTCCCGTGGCTACTTAAAGATGATTATGACTTTATCCCGGCAGCCAAGACTATATCAGTTACTACTCTTTTGAGGCCAATCAGACAAATAGTATTGAGCCAAAGAATAACTAATACATCTACTGATGTTAGTGATCTTATAGCTAGCAGACTTGGTTCAACTATTCACGAATCAATTGAACAAGCATGGCTATCTGGAGCCTACAAGAAACTTCATTTATTAGGATACAACAAGGATGTATTAGACAGAGTTGTTATTAATCCTGAACCAAGTAAGGTAAATATTAGTGACATCCCTGTATATATAGAACAACGGACTACAAAGAAATTAGCTGGATGGACTGTATCTGGTAAGTTTGATGTGATATTTGATGGAGTGTTGTCTGACATTAAGACAACTTCTACATACGCTTATTTGACTGACAGCAAAGATGAAGATTATCAGATTCAATTATCTTCATATTATTGGCTCAATCAGGACAAGATTACTTCTTCTACGGCGCAACTCTGTATGTTATTTACAGATTGGCAGCGATACAAGGTTAAACAGAATCCTGATTATCCCAAGCATAGATTAGCTACTAAAGAAATTGCTCTAATGTCTCCCCAACATATAGAAGCATGGCTCACAGAACGCATTAAATTGCTTGAACAAGAGCTTGAAAAGGATGAGCCTATGGAATGTACAGAAAAAGATTTATGGCTCCCTAAACCTGTTTTTGCGTATTATTCCAACCCTCTTAAAATGGATAGAGCCACTAAACTATTTGACTCAGTTAATGAGGCTAATCTTTATTGTGCTGAAAAGGGTAAAGGTATTGTTATACCTAAGCCTAGAGAGCCTCGTAGATGCCATTTTTGCGATGCGTTCGATATATGTTCCCAAAGAAAGAGAATGATCAATGATTGATTATAAAAATACACCTCATAATCCTATAGTAGAAGAGTTGGTGGATCTTTTAGTTAGGAAAACTAAACATGCTCAGAGAGAGTTTTTCAGAATTGAAGTAGCTTACTTTTTATCTACAGTAGCTTCTGTATTACGAACCAATATCAAAAGTAAAGATAGAGGAAAAATTCCAGTTAATGCTTATACGATACTTTTAGGTAATAGTGGTATTGGTAAAGGCTACTCTATTGGGATTATGGAAAGAGAAGTGCTTGGTAAATTTCAGAATAAATTTATCAATGAACTTTTACCTCGTGAAGCAGAAAAGAACATTATTAAATTATCTCAACAAGTTGCAGCTAAGACTGGAGAAGATGTAGGAAACATTATTGATAAGTATAAAGGCGAGTACCAAGCTGCTGGCCCTTATACCTATGTGTTTGATAGTGGAACAGTACCTGCTATTAAGCAAATGAGGCATAAGCTTATCTTGGCTCAATTAGCTTCTCTTAATATTACTTGTGATGAGTTAGGTATGAACTTAGCTTCCAATATGGAAGTGTTTGCCACATATCTTGAGTTGTATGACCAAGGATTAGTTAAAAGTAAATTAATCAAGAATACTAAAGAGAACAAACGCAATGCTGAACTATTAGGCAAAACTCCCGCTAATATGCTCTTGTTTGGTACTCCATCTAAATTGTTTGATGGAGCTCAGACAGAGCAATTATTCATGTCTTTATTAGATACTGGATATGCTAGGAGATGTTTCTTTGCTTTAGCAGATAACTCCAAACTTAAATATAAGCCTGAAGATGCTACTGAGTTATATCTACAAGCCACTAATGGAACCACCAGTACAACTATAGATAAATATAGTACTTATTTTGAACAATTTGCTGATCCTTCATTTGTAAATAAAACAATTGATATTCCTGATGATGTAGCTATTGCTCTACTTGAGTATCAGCTAGATTGTGAGAATAAAGCAGAAAACTTACCTAAATATAAGGAATTACATAGAACTGAATTAATGCACAGATACTTTAAAGCCAGTAAATTAGCTGGAGTATTTGCGTTCATTGATAGGGTGCCTTCAGTATCTAAAGTACATTTAGCACAAGCTATCCGGATTACAGAAGAATCTGGAGAGTTCTTTAATAAGATTCTTATTAAGGACAAGCCACATGAGCTACTGGCCCAGTACATTGCAGAGATTGGTTCAGAAGTAACACAAGCTGATTTAGTTGAAGCATTACCTTTCTACAATAAACCTCAACAAACTAAGGCAGATATTCTTAATTTGGCTATTGCTTGGGGATATAAAAACAATATTCTTATTAAGCGTAGTTTCCAAGATGGAGTAGAACTCTTATCTGGAGAGTCACTTAAAAAGACTAATTTGAATGAATTAATAGTCAGCTATAGTGAACAGTTTGCTGAAGGATATGAGCCTGATAAAGCACCATTTGATGAACTACAGATCCTATTTCAGGCTAAAGGAATTAACTGGTGTACTCATACCTTCAGAGATTCTTATAGACGCGAAGATAACGTTATAGACGGGTTTAACCTCATAGTATTAGATGTTGATACTGGAGTACCTATCTCTGTTGCTAAAGAGATTCTAGCTGACTGGACTTATGCAATATACACAACCAAGAGTCATACAGAAAAGGATAACCGTTACCGTGTAGTAATACCCACCAACTATATACTGAAACTTGATGAGGAAGATTTCAGAGTATTCATGAAAACTATTCAGGAATATTTACCTCTTGGCTCAGATACTTCTACACATCAACGTAACAGGAAATGGAATTCTTTTTCTGGGGGTGAATACTTCTCTAATAATAAAGAGTTATTTAATGTTCTCCCATTTATTCCTAAAACCAAGCAGAACGATATTTACCTTAACCAAAGGAAGAATTCTCAACCTATAAGTAATTTATCTAATCTTGAGAATTGGTTCATGCAGCGTATAAGCACAGGAGACAGGAATAATCAGTTACTTAGATACGCCTTAATGCTTGCAGATAATGGTGTTGAATTAGATGTAACTATTAATAAAGTTAAGTACATGAATAGCTTAATTAGTAATCCTTTAGATAACGAAGAATTAGTTAGAACCATATTTAAAACATTGAGGAAACGGTATGAGTAAGCCAATTATAAAGTGGGCAGGAGGTAAGCGAAGGATAGCTAAAACTATCCTTTCTCATTTCCCAGAGGATTACCAGAGATACCACGAACCCTTCTTAGGAGGAGCTTCTGTATTCCTAGCTCAAGATATAAAAGAGGATAAGGAATATATTCTTTCTGATATAAATAGAGATCTTATTAACCTCTATGATCAAGTGAAGAAGAATCCCCGTGAAGTGTATGAAGAGGTAATTCAACTCTCTGTTAATAAAGACACATACATGACTTTGCGGGAGATGGATCGTAATGCTCAATGGGAGGATTGTCCTGCTTTAGTTAGAGCAGCCAGATTCCTCTATCTGAATAAATGCGGATTCAACGGGCTGTGGAGAGTCAACAGTCAAGGATATAACAATGTGCCTTGGGGGAAGAAAGATCCTAACTTTGCTGTAACAACTTTAGAGGAGCTAGAGGAATTCTCCCAGCACATACAGAAGGCTACCTTGGAATGTAAACAGTATTCTGATAGAGATTACCCGCCAAGTGAGAAAGATTTCTATTACTTGGATCCACCATATATTCCTTTGAATCCTACAAGTAATTTCACTGCATATACCAAAGAGGGATTTAACTCAGAGTCTCAAATTGAATTAAGGAATTTCTGTGATTCTTTGACAAAGTGTGGTGCAAAGTTTCTTCAGTCTAACTCTGACACTCCAACTACTAGAGAGTTATATAAAGAGTACCAAATCATCCCAATACAGGTAGCACGAACCATTAGTGCTGATGCAACTAAACGAAACTCAGTAGGAGAAGTTTTAGTTAAAAACTATGATTAAATTATTATCGCAAGGAGCTAAGGCATTAGCTACAGGCAATACCTTAGAGATGCAAGTTAAGAATCTCTTCATGAGCAAAGGCTACTCAGTAATGAAATGGAGCCAAGATAAAGAAGATAACTTGTCTATGGCTCTATTTACCAATAAACCGTTTATATCTATATATGGACTTACTACTTTTGTAGACTTTCTTTGGGTAGACAAACCTAAAGGTATTCATACAGCTATTGAATGCAGATGGCAACAATCTAGTGGGACAGTAGATGAGAAGTTTCCTTATGTACTTGTAAACATAGGAGATCAGTTAATTTGTCCCAGTAAGATTATCTGTATAGACGGAGGTGGATACAGACCAGAAGCATTAGCTTGGTTGAAGAAAGAAGCTGTAGCCAAAGGAGTGTATGTACTCTCATTAAAGGAACTGATAACTATGGTGAATAATATATGAGTGAAGTACAAAATGATCAACTACTCTTAATATCTGGGGCAAGCGCATCGGGAAAATCCTCAGCATTACGTAATATCAGGAACCCTAATAAATGGTTTTATCTTAATTGTGAAAATAAAAGATTACCTTTTAAAAGTAAATTCCAAGAGTACCGTATTACTGACCCCTATCAAGTACATGAGGGATTGGATGCTGCTGCTGAGGATAAAGATGTAGAAGGAGTAATCATAGATACTCTTACTTTCCTTATGGATCAAGTGGAGAATCAATATGTACTCACAGCCAGTAACGGTATGAAGGCATGGAGTGATTATGCTAAGTTTTATAAAGATATGATGGGTAAAGTGGCTTTATGCAATAAACCAGTAATCATGCTGGCTCATACACGTACTGATTTAGATGAACAAACTATGAGCCAAGTTACAGCTGTTCCAATTAAAGGTTCATTAAAGAATGAAGGATGTGAAGCATGGTTCAGCACTGTTGTTAGTACTAAGATCGTATCTATTAAAGAGTTAGAAGGATATAAAAATGATTTACTAACTATTACAGAAGAGGAGGCAGAACTGGGATTTAAACACGTATTTCAGACAAGACTAACGAAGAAGACTATAGGAGAACGCATCAGATCTCCTTTTGGTATGTTCAGTAAATCACAGACATACATTGATAATGATGCACAAGCATTACTAGATTATTTAAATGACTATTACAAAACAGGAGAAACACAATGAGTTTATTTGCAGGATTGAATAAAGACGGATTGGAAAAAGATAAGGATGTTGTTGGAGGTAATGGTTCTAATCGTTTAGAGAGTAATGTATACGCAGGTACTCTCAAAGCTGCCTATATCACCAAAACTCAGAATGGCGGTTTGATGGCTAATATACTGTTTACACCAGAAGGTTCTGACATTGAGTATCGTGAGTCTTTGTTCATCTCTAATAACAAGGGACAGAACTACTTTGAGAAAGCTGAGAAGAAATTCCCTTATCCAGGATTCACCATCATTGATGACCTTTGCACTATCGTCACTGGTAAACCACTAAGTGAGCAAGATACAGAAGATAAGATATTCAAACTGTATGATTATGACCTCAAGGAAGAGATTCCTACTACAGTTCCTGTTATCAGTGGATTGCTTGGAGTAGAAGCTAATCTGGTTATTCGTAAAAATGAAGAATACAAACAAGTCAAATCTGATACTGGCTATGTAGATTCAGATGAGAAAATCTTCACCAATGAGATTCTCAAAGCCATCTACCCTGATGGTTCTACTGTCAGCGAGAAAGCTAACAAGACAGATCCTGTTTATACAGAAGCTTGGCTAAAGAAATGGAAAGATACTGTCTATGACAAGACTAAAGGAAAAACTCCTAAAGTATCTGGATCCAGTAGCAGTAACTCTCAAAATACTGAACGGAAATCATTGTTCAACAAGAAAGCATGATTATCACTTTAGATGAAACCGAGGTAAGGCAGTGTATCTATTCTTTTATGAAACAGCACTGCCTTGAAAAAGAAGATTTCGCAATCTCATTTGTGAACCAAGGAGGAATCTTAAAAGCAGTGATACATCCTCATGATGATCCTGTAGTTGTTCCAGTATCTCAGGTGTAGGTGCAGAAGGAGGAATAGTATGCAAGCACTAGTTGCATTACTAACACTACTGGCTACTATCATGTTAGTTATCAAAATGGAGCCAATATGGTTAATAGTACTGATTATAGTGGCTCTAATCTACCTTCATGAGAGTAAAAATAGCTAATATCCCCTAGAAGCTGCGGGGAGCGTGTTTTTAGCGTGTTTAGTAGAAAGGTGAGGTGTTAGTATACCCTCACCTTTTTTAATGCCTGGAATCTTTATAATGAATGTCGAATAGGACGTGGAGATAAAATGTTATTTGAACTTGCACGATTTATTATCTGGTCAGCAAAAGGATCATATAGTGCTGTTGTAAACCGTAAACGACATATTGAAAACGCTAAAGGATTGTTGTTACTTGCATTACGAGGCTTGGTTTATGTATGCGTGGCGGCAGCGGCTATTAATGCCTTAACTGGCGGTGGGATAATCAAATGATAAACACTACAAGTAGCTCAAAATTATATTGATAAAGTTATTTATGGATAATGAACTTTACTGGTATGAACCACATGCTGCATATTCACCTAAAGACGGCGGATGGATAGCAGGAGTATTTCTGACTACCCAGACAACTACTCAATGTGTTTGGATAGAACCAGAGATTATTTATTCAACTGAGTACGGTGCTAAGATAGTAGCTGAGCAACAAATCATTAGATTACTGGTTATGCAAAAAGAAGGGTAAGTATTTCTACTTACCCTTTTCAATAGTGAGTTTCCTCACTCAAGAGTACACATATTATCTTATGGTAATAAACTTGCTGCTGGATGCATGACTGCTCCTCTCATAACCATCTCTGGCCCTACAGTGAAGGGTAGTGTTCCATTCAACCCTTTCATCAATACGTTATCTGTTACTGGTGTACCTGTTCCTGATATAGGAGAACTATTCAACATATATTGAGCCATGAATCCATGCACAGGATTATTCCTTAATATATTCAATCCAACTTTAAGAGATCTGATCTTATAGTTATAGAACCACAATAATCCATATCTCTCCAAAGCTTGTCTATCTCTTCCCATTTGTAAATCATAATTAACAAACTCATCAGTCACTCTAGCTAAAGCCTCTTTCTGGGTTTTACCTTGGCTTAATAAGTAGTCGTTCAATACAGCTTTAGCAACAAAATCTCCATATAACACTGTCTTTTCCAATCCTCTGAATAAAGCAGTATCCTTCATTATTAAACCTTGCCTAAATGCCTCTTTAACGCCTTCTGGAGCATCCTCTATAAGTTTATTGAAGTACCCTTCCATCTTACCACTAGTAATATCCCCGTCATCCGAAGTGATACCTAGATCAGCAATAGTGTTAAACTCACCTGCTGCAATTAAAGGATATATAGACAATTTCTTTTGTTGAGCCAATAAACTATCTTTCTCTGCCTGTAACCTTTTAGCTCTATGAGAGTTACTTGGTTCAGCAGCTAATTCTACGTCTATCTCAACTATCCGAGCTTCACTCTTGGAATAATTATTAGTCTCCAATACATACTTAGGAATAGACTTGGCAATGACTCTTAAAGGCATTCCATTAGCCTTTAATTGCGCTATATTACTTAGCATATTGGCAGCAGGTACTACTAAGGATCTAACTACTATATTCTCTGTAGCTACCTTTACAACACCTTGTATAGCTCTTTCTGCCTTAGCTAGTTTAGTATAGGCATCTCTACCTAGCATATCGATCATAATGCCTCTGAATTCATTCTGAACCCTTGGAGACCACCTTGTAATACCAGTGAACGAATCAGTAATACTGGCTGCTCTAACCCCCACTATATCCTCTAACAGATCTTTTCTGACCCATACAGCATTATCTGGTTGCTCAAATTTCTGCTTGAGCATATCCATCTCTTCAGAAGGGATTAAATTAATAGCTTCTTTAATAGGAATATCTTTAATAGAACTAATATCAGCTATATTGACATACTGCTTCTGTAGCTCACTCTTAGACAAAGGCCTACTGCCATCACCTTTAGTGTCATTCTTCCACATTTCTACTAAACGATCTCCAACAGTATTATTAAATTCTCTAGCTAATTGAGTCTCTAGTTGCCTACCTTTCCATATACCTAAATTAGTAGCCAGGTTATCTTCTTTCTTAACTAATGCTAAAGCATCTCCAGAAGGTAACCACTCCTGTCCTACAATTACCCCTTCATCATTGTAAATATTAACTAAACCTTCAGCAGGAGTAGTTATTAGTCCATGTCTAGTTTTATCTATACTGCTAACTGATCTGCCAGTATTTAGATCCACCCCATAAATATCCTCATTGATGTTCTGAATAACTCCTTGATTGAAAGGTGCTCTACTGGCTGTAGGAGAATAGTAATAACCTAACACTAACCCTTCAGTATTGCTTCCTTCATGCTGTCCTATGAATTGATACCCTTTAAGAAGCAAGTCTTTATGGTTATCTGTATCAGCAATGATTAATGATTGATTTGGATCAGTAATATTAGGAATATAGTTATACATCCCATTTATACTACCTAGCGTACTTGGAGCATGTAATCTACTATTTTCTTTTTTACGTGCTTCTTTGATAAATGACTCTACATACTTAATACCTTCTTTATTATCTTGAGCCAAGTGCTTCCATTCACGCTTAGTAGTTGCATCCATGTCTCTTAGTACATAGTAATTAACTAGAGCATTAATATCATCAATTTCCCTCATAGGGATTTCAGCACGTCGTTTAACCTTTTCCCCAAACAACTTAGCAATCAAATAAGCATTTCTAAGCAGATTTTTACCTGCTTTACCTGTATTGATATATTCAGCTAATTGCTTGGCTTTAGCTACTTTCAAGTCTCCTTCATAAGCTGCACGCACAGTTTTCTCTAAATCAGCTATGGCTTTATTTGGATCTGTATTTGGATCCACAACAGATATATCTACTTTGGAATAGAAGTCATTTAAATACTTCCATTGTTCAGGAGTAATATCTGATTCAAACTTGGCAGCTATTAACTTAGGAACATCTGTGCGATATTTCTGACGTATTTTCTGATGTACTGTTTTAAGTTTAATAAGATCATATACATCCCCATTACTATCTGTACGCCCCAATAAGTCCTTTAATAGAGCACCAAATGCAGGTACAGTAGTCTTAGCAGCCTGATCAGTTAACATCTCTTGTATGAGCGTTTTATCGTTAATCATCCTACCTAAAAGATTGATATAAGGTTTAGCTTTACTATCCCCTTTATAACCTTTTAACTTATCCCCAAGAGCATCAATTATGGATACAGCTTTATCATTAGCCTGTTCAGTGATCTCACCTGTAGTAGTTAATACTGTATCTACTAGACTAGCTTTTTGCTCAGCTTGTACTGACTTCATCCAACTATCCATTACATAGCTAACCCTATCTTCCATATCAGCGGGTATTTCTTTGATACCAGCTAGCCTATTAGAGAGGCTATCCAGCACTCTATCACTTTGATTTATTAGCCAATTATCTATTGTGGATCCTTTAGTACTCATTTCTTTGCTAATCGCAAGAGTAGCTAAATACTTATTAAACTCTGGATCTACTAGAGCCAAGGCATAGAACATAGGGGCCAGTAAAGATTTATTAGATACATCTACTCCAGTCAATAAGTTATATCTTTGTAATCCATAGTGCTCTCTAACAAAGTCATTTACATTGTCTACATTGTCAACTAATCCTTCATGAGTAATCTTCTGCAAGAAATCTCTATGAATACTATTCATCTCTCCTTGGATTGCTGAGTCTATAGAACTCTCAAGAGCCATAGCAGTGAAGGCTATAGAGAATGTACTAGCTTGTTCCTCTGTCAATAAGAAAGCTTGTTTAACTCTCTCTGTCATAGGATTTCCTATCTCATCTATATACTCCTGTTTAAATGCTCTATCAGCGTCTTTCATTACTAACTTAGCAGCATCAACTACAGGAACTTCAATCTTGTAATTATTACTATCTCTTACCTTATCTTTATTAAGAACAGTAATAGTTTCCTTCTTAATATGATTAAGTAGGCGTTCAGACATAAAGTCTCTTACATCTTTTAGTCTGCTAGTAATATTTACTCTTGTTGAATGATTCAGGAATATTCCAGATACACTATCGATAGGAGAATCCGCCTTAACAACTATGGCTGTATTGAACAGTAACTGACTCTGTATATCATTCGTCAACTTCATTCCTAATGTCTCTAGAAGCGTATATACCGCTTTGGCAATAGCAGAAGTCAGTTTAGTAAATACAGAACCTTTAACATCTTCCTGACGTAATCTGGAGGCTATTGGTTTATTTGATAATCCCCATGCCATAAATTCATTCAATCTACTAGCTTTATCTTGAGGAGTATCTCCAGAATATTGAGCCAAGGTATTTAACATATCCTGTACTGACTCTCTTTCTGTATCATTTAACTGAGATAGTCTTTGTTCTGCAGTTGCCAGTAATTTCTCTATACGAATAATGGCAGCCTTAACAGTTACATTAGTCTTATTGCCTTGATAGTAATTAAGTACTTTATTGAAAGTATTAGCATGTATACCTTCATGTATGACTGTCTCAATAGGAGCATCTTTACTCAGTAAGATCTCATTAGTAGTACTGTTATATTGTCCATGGATCTGAGTACCATCTTTACTCTTTATACTATCTACAACTCTAACTGGTGTATCAGCACTACTAATGATGGTAGATATAACTTGACTATATTTATCTGAGTTATCAGCCAGCTTAGTAAGAATATCTTTAAGAGTAGATACTTCTTCTTTAGCAGATTCTTTGTTGGATCCATGCAATAAATTATTTAGCTTAGCTACTACTTGTTCATGAGTTAATGCTTCGTCAGTCGTGCCAAAGTTATAAGGAGTTTGCGTACTAGCCATCTGATCCATAGAACCAGATACTTTACTCATTACATCTATACGAGCATTTCTCTCCTCATTAAGCTTACTAATACTATTCTTAGTAACTGTGAATAATCTCTCTATATCTACTGATGTAGCGTTTTCTTCTATCAACCCATGCTTCTTTAATTCATCCATGGATACTTTACTTGAAGCTATAGCTTTGGATACCTCACTAGGATCCAGTCTATCCAACAGCTCAGATAAAGTTGTATATGGGTTATTCTGAATAGCTTTATAAGCGGCTTCATTAGCTACTACACCATTACTGAAAGCTTTATCTACAGGAGATAGCCATCCATCGTACACATTCAGTGTATTGGATTTATCTTTAATAGCTATCTGCATAAACCCATCTCCTAAAGCTTGAGTACTATTAGGTATAACGGATACTCCAACACTATCAGGAGTACGTGCTTCAGCATAGCTATACAACCTATTATTCATTGTAGAACTGGTTTGTATCTGTCTATTGGTATTACCAAAGGTCATGGCTTTAAGCTTAGCTATCATGATCTCTTGCCCATTAGAACCAATAGTGACAAACAAAGGTTTAAGCTTATTAACTATGTCATCAAACTGTTTAGATGATATAAAGTCTTGGTTATGAATACCATTCTTTTTATTCTCATCTAAAGTATCTTGAATAGCTTTATCAATCTGAGTACGTAAATACATATTAGCCATAGTAGTAGCATTGACAACATTCTCTGCATTTGCCATTACTTTGGCACCAAAGGTACTCTTAATACCTATTTCAATAGGACTACCTAGAGTTTCATAAATAAATGAGGTAATGTTATTTAAGTGCCTATCAGTAAATGTAAACTCTTGTAGATCTTTTAAAGTATTTAATTTAATGGTAGAAGCATTCTTTTTAACATCTTCAGCAATATATCTATTTCCTTTTTTATCCTTACGAACAGTAACAGGATTAGCAGCAATGTTATTTAGTGCAGCTACTGATATTCCTTGTTGGCTCAGTGCATCACTAACACTTAACTTACTATCTGCCTGCATAGCCTGAATAGCATTCGTAATCTTTGTATAGATAGAATTAGCGTATTCAGCAGTCATCTTTCCAGACATACCTCTACCGCTAGAGAAGTATCCCATTACAGTTACTTTATTCTTGATGAATGCTCTAGTACCCTCTAATCTATTATCATCAGTAAACTCTAATCCTCCTAATTGCTTAATTATGTGAGATAGATTATTTACATACCTTTTAGAAGGAGAATTAGCTCTTCCATAATCTCTACTATTTTTAGCTATACTTACTAATCCTCTGATATTAGAATTAATTTGATCATTAGAAGCAGATAGAGCAGTTACATATAAGTCAGGCAATTTGCTGTCACTAAGCGATCTTCCTTTTGAGCCAATAAACAATCCTCCTCGCTCCATATTCAATACTTCGTTTAGAGTGTAATCTCCTGTACCGTATAGATTAATCAGGTTCCATGGCCCATTAGTCTTACCATCAGCTTCAATATGGACAGTAGTCTCGAATGCTTTCTTCTCTTCAAGAGTACTTAAATTAAATCTAGCTCTCTCTAGGAGTACATGTACCATTCTTGGATCAACAGTATCAATACCAGCTTTAGTAAACGCATCCTTCAATTCTTTAGCATCTACTTTAATCTTACTCATATCGTTATTAGCTTTCTTCAATGCTTTAGCCAATACCTGATATGGTTTATCAATACCTTTTTTTACTGCTTCATTAAAATCATTAATATTCTCATCTACACGTTTCTTATCAAACCCAAATGCTTGAGCAGCAGCAAAATCCCATGCTTTAATCGCATTAGAATCGTCTACAAGATTGACTGGTTTAGATTGAGTACTAAGTAACAGGTATCTCATCAAAGTGTTACTCTGGGGCGTATATGATCCTTTTTGCATGGTTCTACCAGTAGCAGTAATAGCTACTCCAAAGTAACGAGGTACATTATTAATAGCTCTATCACCTTTTTTATCATTCAATTCAATATCCATCTCATTAAATGCTTTATAAGCATTTACTACTGAATTGATTTTTCCTTGATTAGCTATAACTGTATTTATATTTGCAGATTTCTCATCAGCGATTCCTGGAGCAAATAGAGTAGTTAATCCCTCTTCTTTCCATCCTTGCACCAAAGAAGCCATGCCACTATGCCTATAGAAAGGAATAGCCTGTTCAGCCTTGATCTGCTCTTGTTGTAACTCTGTAAGCTTTTGTAAAGGATTGTGATTAATAGTCTTATCTACTGTTGTTATTGGTTCAGTAGAAGAAGTTTCAAATCTGTTATTAAACATTACGCTTCTGATTACAGTAGAATCTGCATCAGGATTTGTCTTAATAGCAGGTACATATACATGATGAGTCTTCTTCACTCCTGCATCATCTTCTGTCTCAAGTACTTTAATTTCAAACAAAGTAATATCTGGCTTAGCACTATTTGGGTAAGCAGTAACTGATTGGATTATTTCACTAGCTAGAGCTGTAATTATTCCTCGACTCTTTCCACTAGAAATGTCTGGATTAGGAGATATATTCAGGAATCTACTAATATTATTAGCTACCCCAGTAATCATATCTTGAGTTAATTTACCTGAAGCCAGTATAGGTATATCAGCAGGTTTAAATGAGTCATTCTGTTGATACTGTTCTATATCCTGCTTAGTAGCTGATCTCTGCCCCTCATTACCCATCCAATCAATAGCAGCCATGATTGACATATCAATAATGTCATCATTAAATTTATACCCAGTATCCGTTTTCTCTATTAAAGCCAGTGTTCTACCAGTCACATAGTCCATAGCAGAGAAATCATTTTTATCAAATTTCTCTATTAATCCATTTTTCTTAAGGTACTGTTGTAGATTGTTATTCAAAGCAGTCTTCATCTGTGTAGCTACAGGAGAGATTCCTTTAGCTATTGCAGGTGACTTAGCGCGTACTTCTTTGAATAGATCTTTGGCAGAAGTAAAGTTAACTAAATCTTCTTTTCTATCTTTAAAATAAGAGGTAAGTTTAGATTTACCAGCATCTACAACTGATGAGATACGATCTTTGAGCTTAGCCTTTGTAACAGGCTCAGAATCACTTGCAGGAGCTTCTGTAGTCTTATTAGTACTATCTTCTGTCTTAGCAGGTTTAAGCTCTGTATTCGCTGTTTTATCCTCTACAGTAGGCTTTTCTTTAGCGGATTTGTTAATTGGGTCATTTCTTTTAGATTCATTGGCAGATTCTGGCTGTTTTTGTGATTTCTCTGTAGAAGCCTTATCTGCTGATTTCTTGCTACTCTTTGTATCTGTACTCTCTGTTTTCTTTGCTGTATTTTCATTGGCTTTCTCCACTTGTTGTTGAACTTTATCTGTTAAATCAGTTGATGGAGCTGCATCAGTATTAACATTTGTATCTTCAGTGGAAGCAATTACAGGGCTTGTTTCTGTAGGGGTAGTTATGGTATTACTCTGTGGAGAAGTCGGCGTATTTTGCGCAGGTGCAGCCTGTTCAGTACCTTTTCTAGCAGCATCTAATTGAGTTGATACATCACTCCACGTAATAGGAGCATTAACACCTAATTGTTGAGTTAATGTGTTATAAGCAGATACTGCTGCTTTACTCCCATTGATAATAGCTTGAGCATTAGAAATACCATTAGGAGTATTGGAAAAGAATATTCCTTTATCTTCAGGAGTTTGGTAATACTCATGAGTCTTAGAATTAAAAGACAAATAGGGAGTACGTTTGCCAGTTTGCACTGCTTGGTTCAATGCAGCTAGTTTATTATTCTGACTATCTACAAATCCTTTGAATGCTCTTAATTTAGCAGATATATTTTCACCTTTGCTTGAACCAATAAGAATATTCTCCATATGGCTCAATAGATCTGTATATACTTGTTTTTGTATACCAGCAGTACGAGTAGTATCCTGGCTATTGATATCTGCATCTACTTTAGTTTGCAGATAAGTTTTAATTGCTTGTAATTTAGTTACTTGAGCAGGTCTAAGAGCAGTAGAGTGATTAAGTACTTTATCTACTTGATCTACGGTCATATCTTTCAAATGAGATGCAGTAGCCATATCAAGTGTATCTGCTACCTTCTCTGCATTATTTACAGTTACCTCTGTAGGAACCAAAGTATCAATAGGAGTATCAGCTATCCGCTTAAGCATTCTTTGATAAGCAGGAGTAGCTTTAACTGTATTAATAAATCCTATAGCATCATCTCTACTAGCAGCAAATTCAGGGTTCCTTTGAGCCAATGAATTTACACTAGCTAACTCTTCTTCATTTAGCCTTCCTGTTTCTTCATATTGCTTAAATAGAGATACCAATTCTGCTTGACCATCTGGATTATCTTTTTCTTTATCAAATGCTTCAGCTAGAGTAAGCATGGCTTGGGGTCTAGGCATTTCATTCAATATACCTAGCCCATTCTGATCATTAGCAGCTTTCTCTTCTGGAGTAAGTAACATAGATCTATCCAGATAAGACATAGCTTGATTGTCTTGATCTACAGTCTGTAACTCTTCAGGAGTAATTGTTGGATCAACCTGTTTCTGTGCATTAGTTTCCTGAGCTTTACCAGATATATCAAAATAACTCTTACCTGCTTCCGCAAACTTAGTTTTAACTGCTTCATTTGAAGTAGGAGAAGATTGTTCAACTTCTTTTTCTACTTGATCAACTCGTTGTTGACGGGATTCTCTTATATTATTTAATCCTTCTCTCGCAGCATTAATACCAGCATTGGTAGCTATTCTAGCTACCCCCGGCGCATGTAATCCCATACCTAATGCGCTACTAGGAAGAGCTTGACCAGCAGCTTCTGCTACCCCACTAACTAATGATTGCTCTGGGTCATATCCACTAATTAGCTTATTAGCTACAGCTATTGGAGTAGCTTCTTCAATCATATCTTGAACTATTGAATTACGTGTAATTAAATTAAGAGCATCTTTGGTGCTCATATTAGTACCACGCAATAATGGATTAGCAGCTAATGTACCTATACCTAAACGTTGGGCTACTGCTCCTGTAATGAAATCAGTAAGCCCTGCTGTACCTGAACTAATACGTAATGCCATAGCTTCTCTGGCAGCTTTTTCGTTACCTTTAAACTCTTTTAATAAATCATTCCATTTATCTGATTTCTGTAGATTCTCAATAGGAATGTTTTTAACTTTATCGTAAGTATCAGTTTGTGCCTGTGCTCCCGCTAAACCACCAATAACACTAGCTTCAGTAAATGCTCTACCTGCTGAACTACCCTCTTCTCTAATACCTGCTCGGCGTGCAGCAGCAGTTCTTGGATTAATTAATCCTGCTTTATAAGCACTTTCAGTCAATGCTCTATCTATAGGAGAAGCTAATTTATTTATACCAGCACCAATTCCTCTAATAGCACCTGCCATACCCGCTATAGAACCAGCTACATTACCCAGATTAGTAGCAGTATCTTGTTGGGCAAAAGCAATACTAGTACTATCAGCGAATCCCCTGCCTAATCTCTTAAGAGCGGCCATAGTACTGGATTCACCACTAGCCAGATCTTCTATATATTTAGCATCATTCCTTGCTGTAGCCTCTTCCTGTAATACCCCTTCAATAGCAGCAGCTTCCCTACTCCAAGGAGAAGATGTAAATTCTCTTATTGGCTCAGTTAATTCATTAGTGCCCCTAAGAAGATCCTGATTAAATCTACGTGAAGCATCTGCTGCTGAATTACTTAATATACCGGCTGAGCTTAAGCCTTCAGTAGCTACAGTATTTGCTGCAGATAGTAATTCAGCAGGCATGTTCAGTAATGTTGCTGCTGTATTACCAGCAAAGTTACCTATGTTCCTGACAGCTCTCTCTAAAGTAGGTACATTTCTACTGACTTCTCTACCACGAGATAAGGTATCTATAGCTTGGGATCTATTTGCTGCAGCATAGGGATCAGCTAATACTTGAGCATCTGTCAGACCATTCCCATAGCTATCACTGATAGCCTGAGTACCCATCTTACTTTTTAAGAATTCATCAAATGAAGCCATTAATAATTACCTCACATTAGTAGGTGTTTCTCTTAACCTTTTTGCTTCTTCTCTTTCTCTTCTGAATTGATCTAGTATCTGTTTACGAGAAGGAGGTACATATGCTTTATCTGTGGGAGGTCTAATCAATCCAGCTCCTTCAATCAATCTCTGTGTATTGCCTACAATACTGTTGAGTCTTTCTTGTAATATTCCAACTACATTAGCCTGTTCTCGTAAAGCTTGGTTATAGTATGCTCGATCTGCATCAGAGATATTAGCTCTGGCAATATCATTGGATAACTGAGAGTACTTTCTATTCTCTGCATCAAATTTATTTACTAATGCTTGTACCTCAGCTGCACTATTAGTTACATTGGATCTCTGTCTGGCATTAGCTGCATTGGCTCCAGTACCCACATCATTGATTAACCCTGATACATTTTCGATATTAAACTTAGTATTTCCTCTTTGGACTCCGGGAAGGTTTGAAGTCAATTTATCAAAGAAAGATGCATCTTCCATTCCTGCATCCAATAACTGTAACTTCTCTGCTGTACTGAATCTTTTATCTAATTTTCTCTTTTTCAGCTCTGCGTTTAAGTCCTTCCATCCACGTCTAAGAGCATCTTCACTGTGCTGAGTAGTACCTGCGCTCTTTTGATAGAAAGAGATAGCTTGGTCTTCAGTAGCATTAGCAGGAGCACTTTGGAAAGGTTCAGCTACAGGGAATGTATTATCGAATCCTGCAGCTTGGCGTATTAGAGAATCAGCTCTCATTTCACTCTCTGTTACAGGTGCTCTAGGTGCACGTACTATATCGTCTCTCAGTACTTGTGCTGCACTAGGGGAATCCATACCACCAGATGATCTCCCCCTGCTTGCGCCAATACCAACATCTCCTGTAGGTATTCCTCTGCCTTGTTTATATCTATCTAAATACCCAGCAGTGAGTCCAAATAAGTTTTGATTTGGTCTGAAAGATTCAAGAGCTATTCTTTGCATAGACTCAGGTATTTGAGAAATATCATAAGCATTTGCTCGAGCTTGAGCATCTAATGCAGCAGCTGCTTGTTGTGCTTCTAGTGATTGTCTTGCTTGGCTCACCTGAGCCATACGTACAGCAGCATTACGTTGACTATTTCTTTCACTTATGTCTTGCCCACGTATAGCTATATCTTGCTGCCTAACAGGTACACCGATATTAGTAATATTACCTTTAGTAAGCATGTCTAAAGCTTCAGGAGTGAGCACAGAAGGATCTATACCAGCAATAAGATTCCCTTGTCCTCTGACATCTCCTCTAGTACCTAACTGAGCTAATTGTTGCTGTTGAGATATTAATGCATCTCTAGCTGTATTAGTTTTCTTGGTTCTATCAAAGTTGTATTCTTCTCTGCCTAGAGCAAATTCACCTGTTCTATTACTTAGATCAGCAGCACGTTGAGCCAGTAAATTAGCTATTTGATCATTGGCATTAGTAAATGCCTCTGCCCTGACACTTCTAGGATCTAGCCCAGCTACTAATGACCCATTTGCAATAGCTTCTCTAATAGCATTGGGATCTGTCATAGCCATAGTTCTACGAGCTAATTCAGCATTAGTATCTCTATCCTGAATAGCTGCATAATCTTTTAATACATCTCTGAATCTACCTAGAGCCAAATCAATATTATTAACAGGGGAATCATACGATGATTGTCTACCTCCCCCTTGTGGGATACCTACAGCTTGATAATTCACTCTATTCCATTTAGGAGTAGCCATATAAATTCCTTATTAACCTTGTAGACGATTTCTATTCAAATAGTCATTTACATAATTCTGATCTCTACCTTCCTGTGCTGCTCTGGCATTAATACGATCTTCCATAGCAGTATTAAAAGCAGATAATTCATTAGCGTAATTACGATTAGCTAAATCCTTTTGAAAATTAAATTGATCTCTCGCTAATCCTAATTGCTTCTTAGCCATCTTATTTTGCTGTAGCCCACCAAATCCACCGAGTAATGCTGATATGCCTTGCAGTGCCCCTAAAGCTAGTCCAGCATTATCTCTGTTAAACAAGTCACCAAATGAAGAACTAGATCTTGTAGAAGGCATGTATTGCATTACACTTCCATCTAATTTTTGTGCATTACCACCACCAAGCCAATTAATATCATTACTATATAAAGCCATATATCCTCCTAATCTAGTGCGGGTTTTAATGTAATTGTTGATGTAACATAATTAGTAACATAGCCATTAGTAATAGCAGCTATATCACTTCCTAATAATAACGTTCTAGATATGAATGTATCTGGTGATTCATTAGGGCTAGACCACCTATTAAACATAATTGCAGATCTACCAAACTCTGCTTCATACTTCTCTATTATTCTTTGGTTCTTATCCCAAATACTTTTTAACTCCAGTTGGCTATCTTCTATGAAATCTTTAAGTTTATTTACTTTCTGTTGTGCGGATATTTTATAATACTCTTGTAATCCATTACCCACAGAGGAAGTCATAGCCAGCACACCTTCAGCAGATACAAGCCCTTTAGCTGCTGCCATAAATGACTGTCCTTGTTGCAGTCCTGCTACTATACTTCCAACTGCTACTGATATTATGGAACCAATCAATGCGCCTAATTTATTGCCAAATATCAGGGAAGCTATACCAGTAATTATTTGGGTAAGTACTAACCCTGCAAGCATACTAGCAGCACCACCAGCTATTATTGCGGCTGTTCCTGTAAATCCTAAACTAGTTCCAAGAGAAGTAAACAATGCAGACATGCCCGGAGCTAATTGAGGAGCCACAATAGCTATTGTAATAGCTACTACTGCTACTATTATGCTTAAAAGAAATCCTAAGAATCCTTTCTTCTTAACCTTAGTAATATTAACTACGTAACAATTACATAGTACAAATCCTGCTTGGGTACATACCTCAGTAGCATCCATGAGGTTCATGCTCTTAAGTACGCCTTCATGTAATGGAATGATTAAATCAGAATCTTCATCTGCTCCTATCGTCTGATCCTGCCACCATTTCAAAGTGTACTCTGGAGAATAAATATGATTCTCCATAGTTAAACCAATGATACGTATCTGTTGCCACTTATTAGCAGATTGTTGGTAAGTAATTACAACAGCAGTGTTGTTATGGATATTTTGTTTATTGTAATTATTTAAATTGACTTCTACAGGTGTATGTATATTATAAGTTCTATTGCTGGTATAGAAATTAGACATAACAGCTTTAGTCGCAACTCCATAGTTAAGAGGCAGTTCAGTAAAATATCCTAATACTGATTGGTACTGTCCTATTCCACCTAGAGGAGCAGTCTCAGTAGCCATGTTCGAGTACCATTGATCCCACCAATCTTGTAGATGATCATACCCAGCATGGTTATATGGAGTTCCTGTTCTTCCTGTCCAATTCCATTTATTATAAACATCAGCGGATTCTAAGGTTACTCTTACTTCTCCTGGTGTCATATTCCCATAAGCTTGTCCTGTTCCAGTAATTACGCCTCTGTAGTGGAATGAATATCTAATGTCTAATCCAAAGGCATTAGTTATACGTAACCAACGAGTAAGCATTGAAGGGTAATGATTCACTGGAGCTAACTTATTACGGTAGAAATCATCCAAATTTACAAAGTGATCTGTGACATCAGACAATGTTCGTCTATCCCAACCATATTGCCATCCATCCATAGCATATGGAGTTTTACTTGTAGAATCCTTAAAGAAATATTCAAAGAACTTAAACAGATAAAGCTTGCTAGCATTATCTTTAGCATTAATAGGAACACCGAAGAATAGATAAGCATGATCTATATCTGCTAGATCAGGATGCTCAGCCAGACTATTCTCCAGCTTCATATAATTGATAGAGAACCCTCTGCGAATCAGCTTACTATTTCTTGCTGCAATAGTAGGATGACTCACTGAGATCATTTGATTGTTATACCTGATAGGAATAACAGGGAAGAAAACAGGCATATCCTTACTGAACCATGCATCTAAATTAGGATAACCTCCGCCTAATTGGTAATTCCATAACTTGACTGGCCCGTAGTTAGTTATGTTTATTGCTTGTCTGTCTCTTTGGCTCTGCCTAGCATAAATCAAAGTATCTGTCTCAACAGTGACAGTAGTAGTCTTAAGCACTCCTCCAAAGATAATATCTTCTTCTACAGTTACTTGAGGTACAGGAACAATAGTCCCTGTCTGTACTACATTCTGCCAGACTCTTAAACAATCATATCTCTTACCATCAGCAGGAGTTTCATAGCTAAACTGATACCCAGTCTTACAATACTGTCTGGTAAAGTTATCCCAACTAGCTGAGCCAATAAGAACAGTATCTACAGTTACTTCATTAGGTCTACCATCTGAATAGCTAACTACAGTAGTAGTTTTCTTATAGAGATTAGATGAGTGACTGCTAGTAGTATTACTAATAAGATACATATACTGAAGCTCTTCAGGGAAGCTAATTAATCCTGTCTGAAGTGGCTCATTAACAACACTTCCTACTGTACTGAATGTAGGCTTATAGTAGAGAGCCATAACCTTCCAAGCATCTGTAGGCGTGTTATAGTAGTGCGCTGTATAACTGCCCTTATTAGTATAGTAATAATACAAATCAGATATGCTAACTCCAGTAGGCTCACTAGGGACGTAATCTAAATTTGGGTTTCGGAAGGTAATGAAGTCATTAGCATAGTTAGTGCCTCCTCCATAGTGATACTCTGCTGCCGACATGTTCCAATCATGCTGACCTATGGCAGCTACATTTATAATAGCAATATCATAAGCATTCCCTGCCAGAGACATTTCTAATTCCAGTTGTCTTTCTCTAGTAAAGTCTTTGCCTAGGTCTCCTACATTCTGTCCTACATGCCCATAATAACCGGTACTCTTAGCGTGATGCAGAAGACTTCTATATTTGATAGCAGGCCCTCTTAATAGAGAGCCTACTAAGTCATCAGTAAGTGTTTGACTGTTCCTATGAATGGATCCAAATACCTGAGTAGGAGTATATTTCCTACGAGTATCTGGAGACCCATTCAAATTGAATGCAACACTAGCTACAGATATGGTTGTTATAGTCTTTGATCCACCGCACATTAGATGGCATTCCTTGTACGTAAAGCAGAAATTAAAGTATCTAGATTAGCATTGCTTACTTGTGTAGGAGGAGTCAATCCTTCATCTACAGTCTTCTGAGTAGTCCAAGTATCGATCATTAACTTACCTAACTTGGTCTCAGCATCCCGTTTGTAGGAGTCTATTTGCTGCGCATACAAGTTTTTCTGAGATTTAATTAAACCAGCTACAGCAGCAGAATCACTCCTAGTATCGAGTGTCTGTGCTCTTTGAGATTCCATTTGTTCTTTAACTAATTTACGCTGCTCATCAAGTACTAATGCTTCTTTAGTCTTATTAATTATATTCTGCTCTATTTCTTCAATGGCTTTAGCTGTTTTAACTACTTCTAACTGACCAGCAACTGCTTGCCAATAAGCATTTTCCTTTTGTAATAGAAACTGTACAGAATTACTAATAACAGACTCAGTTAATGCTATGTAAGCCTTCGTGTATTCAGCTCCAGTAATTCTATTCTTATCAAATTCAGTCCTCAAATGAGCATATACAGAACTCATTAATACATCAAATGTCCCACAGCCATCTACCTTACGATCAGTTAAATCGCTATTATCTATGCTAACCGGTTTCCTCAATAAAGGAGAATCTGTTCCATTCAAATAATCGTAAAACTGACTCAAATCTACTGACATAATATTCTCCACAAACAAATAAGCCCTGAATCAACAGGGCTTATTATTGCATATATAAAACTAAAATTAATCCAATGCTTGAGTAGCTTGCTGACGTTGAGCCAATGCAGACAACTCTTCATATGTCAGAGGAGGTAGCTCTTCGATTGCATATTCTTTAATCCAATTACTAATAATCTCTTCCCCCATTCCATTCTTACGTTTCTTGACTGTATGGCTAAGGAACTGTTTCTCCTTCATATAAGTAAGAATAATGTTAGGAATATGGTATCCCTCTATAGAGAATGCTGGATCAAAGGGAATGAATTTCTTAACAGTACCAGTAGTATCACTATGAACAGTAATTACTGTGCCCGGAATATCTTTATTTGCAGGATTCATATTAGTAATCCTACAACGAACCAATCTGAGCATATCTTTACGTTTAGCTTCTACATCATCTGCAGTAGTAAGATTATCTAAGTCATTAGCAGCATCTTCCAGTAAAGCCAGTTGAATTTTCTCTTTGAGAGAATCCTCAGACATTACATGGTAGTGCTTAATACCCAAGAGCTTAGCTCTATTTCTCAATTTACTTAGTTCTTCTGAATCAGCCATGTGCCTTAACTCCTGTTATTAAGGGGAGATTTCTCTCCCCTAATATTTATATTAGTTTGGTGCGGTACTCATAATCAGACCAATACGTTCAGGTCTCATAATAAGCGTAGCGTAGTACCATTGAATAGAACTAAACCCTACAGTGCCATAAGGATTGTTATATGGCTCTGCAATGGATGCTCCCGGCATTTTGGTAATAACATTGAATTTACCAGCTTTGCCATTATTAGCATTGAAGCCAACTGTAGTGAAACTATCCTCACCAACGCACAACAGAGGATACACATTATAAGCATTACCTGTATTAGCAGCATTAACACCAATACGTGAATTGTCTGAATTAGTAGATACACTAGCTCCAGCACCTGCCCAATGTTCCATTTCAGGAACCAAGACAATACGGAAGGTATCAATAGAACCAATCTCTCCCGGTAGAGGTGTAGTCTGCCCAGCGTAGTGTTGTACTCCAATGAATACAGGTACTGAATTATCTTTCATGCCTTTGATAGTAGGCATGATTTCTGTACCAATATACAGGATACGGCTAGCAGGAATAGTACGTGTATCAGTATTCCTTGAACCAGTAATCACTGTAGTCTGTTTAGGAGTACGGTTCTCTGTTAATAACTGATCCAGCTTCAGGATCTCTGCATAAGTGACACGAGAAAGGGCACCAGACTCACCAGATATAGTAGCTTTACTGGTAGCAGCACCAGAGAAAACAACTGTCTCGGCAGCGTTTAAGAGATCTTTCTGGAGCACATCTTCATAAATCTCCATAGCACCGTTCATCAGCTCACGAGCCAAATGATCCTTCAAGCCTGCATCACTATCAAAGTCCAGAGACTCATCAGTAAACTCATAAAAGAAACCAAACCGTTGCAGAGTAGCTTGTCGGGTAATACGTGTGAAACCTACACGATTTTTTCGTCCACCAGTTTCAGACAATGTAGGCAATCTGCCGGTGATACTCCCAATATCTTTACTGGATCCATACAAGTTACCAAGACGAGCAGAAATAACAAAGTTATCTGCTACACCTTCAGCCGCCAGTTGAGTTTTCAGAGTGTTAATCTCTGTCTGTGTGGCATAGCCTGTAGGCTTGGTAATATCCAGCTTAGTAAGGGTAAGTGTATTACCTGAAGCACTAGCAATAGTACTACCAGCAATAGCATTAATAGCAGCAACCAGAGCAGCAGCAGTAGCTGTAGTAGTAGCAGCAGTCAGAGCTTTAGCCGTAACTTCATATGCCCATCCACCGGTGACCATATTGCCAGCAGCATCGATACCTTGGTCATTAATGTTACGGTCATCCAGCAACGGAAGGTACTCATGTACCTTAATCGTCTTACCGTAATTTTTCCTATATGTTCGCAGAGTCTCGCTATTTACTCTGTCGCTCCGAAGAGCTGCTGTATATTTCTATACAGAGCAGACTATATCATCATCCCTTATTAGGGGATGCTAGGCGCTTCCACTCGCTTGAGTGTACTCCCTTCCGGGATAGTCGTTACGCTTTACTAAAGATTGTAGATGTCGTTTTGTGTACCTATCTTTTAAAGCAGTTTCTCTAAAGTTTTCTTTTATCTGTACAGCTTCTTCTAAAGTAAGAGCAGAACCTAAATAGATTCTTTCTCCTTTGATAGTTTGCCGAACAATCCATAAATTTGCAGAAGCATTCCAACAATCTTTAGTCTTAGCTCGGGATTGTCTTCAACTTTACTTGGTCAGAGTTTCCCCGAATTCACCTAGTTTGCATATAAAATTTCTTTTATATGGCCCTCAATTTAAGGCATATGAGTAACACTAGCTAAAGGAGTGAAATACATCTCCTTTTGCTTCTGAATAATAGCTTTCTTCAAATAGAAGAAGCTCTGTAATTGATCATTAGGTACTGAACCATCAACACTAGACGGGCTAGCAGACGTTCCTGCATTATAAATAAGAGTCATTTTATATCCTTGTTATTAAACTCTCCCTGCCATAAATTTTAAAAATTCATCATCTGACAAGGATAAAGGGTCAATATTAGTATTCACCTTACTAGGTGTACTTCTCGAAGTGCTTGCAGCTCTAGCTTTTTCATTATTAGTAACTTTGGTTGTATTGGTTGTAGCTGTACGGGCTATAGGAGTATTACCTAACAATCCTGCCTCATTCATACTTTGACCAATGACCTTATAAGCTTCTAAAAATGGTACGTTATAAGCAATAGCACCTAATACTCTTTGTCTTTCTATCTCTGAACTGATCTTGTCATAAATACCATTAGACCGTTGTTGATTAATAATATTTATTACATCTGGATCCTTCCAAAGAATCTCTTTACTAGCTTGATCCCATTGTTGTGAAATAATTTGGACAGTTTCTGCTCCTGTGGGTGTAGCCAATACATCATCCAATACACTATTAAGAGCTACTTCCTCGTTCGATACACGGTGATTGCCAGCAACATAATTAACATCATTAGTTACATCTATATCCAAAGGGTCTATTTCAGCATCCTTTATTAATTTCTGGATAGCTGCTTTATCTTTCTTATTCAAATCAATGAGGAAAGATAATTTCTCTTCATCCAACAATTCATTATTTTGAAGCATAGTTAATACTTTACGATGAGGAGCTATATCCTGCATCTTACGAGTGTAATTAGCACCCATCTGCATTAACTTAATTACTTCATCCACATTCTGCGGAACTATCTCTTTACCATTAGCCTTAAATGGAGCTACTACTTTCTTGTATAACTCCTCATAATTAATAGTTTCTTTCGACTCTTCAGTGGAAGCCTCAGAAACATCTGTAGCAGCTTCATTTATTTCATGAGTATCTTTACCTTCAGAGTTATCTTCAGGGCCTTCTATAACCGTTTCAGTGGATTCTGGAGCATTAGTATCTTCTTCCTTAACAGCCTCTGTTGATTCTTCTTCAGTATTACCCAATTGAGTAATATCTTGAGCCAAGAATTCTTCATCTGATAATTCAAAAATATTAGTCATTATTACTACGCACCTCTTCAATCATAGTATCAAGCTCTGTTAACTGCCCTTCAGCAGTCATTCCCATACGAATACATACATTTAGAAAGCGTTGCAAATGCCCTGCTGCTTGTGCCATTTGAAGTGCTGATTCACGATCCTCCTTAGAAAGAGAAGGATCTCCACTAGCTTTAGCATACCCAGCACATTCCTTCTCACAAAACTCTTCAGTAATTACTTTCTGAAAATCAGGGTTATCTTGTAAGCGTTGGATCATTTCTTTACGCTTAATAAAAAACTCAACAGTTTCACGTTGAAATTCCAGTTCTTTCAAATCATTCATTATTAATCTCCTGTGATTATTGTTTACTTATTAAGTTATACCCAATAGCAGCTTCTACATCTGCTGGCACATCTCCCTCTTTCCGAGATTGGGTAAGTGCCTTTGTTATCTGTAACTCTTGATTACCTTGAGCTTGCGCTTTCTGTTTCTCCATTTCCTGAGCATGTTTAAATCCACTAGATTCCATTTCAGAATCTAAATCCTGTGATCTAGCATCAGACATCATTTTCTCTGATCTAGCATTATTGTATGCTATTTCAGATTTAAGTTTTTCTATTTCCAGTTGTTTTAGTTCTTCAGCTAATGGATCTGGTTGTGGTTGGTATGTACTTATTCTCTCTGCTAATTCAGGCATATTCTTCAAACTAGCAATTTCACTAAGAATCATCATAGTGATTTTTGAATCAATATTAGGCCCAGTAGTTTGAAGAATAAATGCTAAATCCTGTACCTTAGCATCATTGATTTCAGCAGTAGTAATATCAATATCTAAATCGAAATTACCTTTTAAATCTTCTCGTTTAATAGTAATAAATTCTTTATTAGTAATTCTAATTACTTCCTCTTCAGAAAGGAATACAGAATTCATTGCTACAATTTTCTCACCAATCTTAGCCACTGACTTAGCCAAGCGTCTTAGAATACTCATCTCACGCTTAGCGGAAGCATCTAACATGCCTCTAATACCTGTAGCTACATTACCATATGCTGTACTACTTAATCCCCCAGAAAATGCTTTAACGCCTGTTAAAGCTTCTGCTTCATTATTCTGCATACTAATCAAAGCTAAAGCAGATTGTGATATTTCGGGGTATTTATGTTCAATAATATTTGACTGTGGATTTAATTGAGGATTAAATTCGTAATCCTGCCCACTTTCAAATTTACGTCTATTAAGTGGATCCAATAAATTCTTTGCTATACCTATTTGAGAATTAGCTGACCTACCAAGTAAATCAATAACTCCCCGAGTAACAGCACCCAGTATCTTCTGATTATCTTCTAGCAGATTAGCATCAGAATCTCCATACACTTCACGTTTAACTGGAGTATAGGCAGTAACTACAAACGGCAATTTACCATCAGGGAATGGATTCTCTTCCATCCTGATCATAACTGTATCTATCCAAGTAGCTACTATAGGAACCAAGTTACCATCGCCATTAATGTCATTAAATCCCCAATACTCATAAGCTATAACTTTCTTACGAATAGTGTCACTAAAGGTAAAGTCTTGTTGATCAGATTTACCATAAGTAATAGTAGAAGATGTAGTAGCAGTTTCCCAATTAACTTTATCTAAATTCTTGTATCTATCTGTATTCTTAAGCAGTTCTGCCTTATTAGTCTCAAACGCAACTATTACAAATAAAGCATTATCGATATCCCCTAAGCAAGTAGGATCAATAAATACATTTCTTGGATCTAGCACAGTGATAGTAGGTTTATTCTCAATAACGTCTTCTACTGTTACTTCCTGTACTCCTGATTGTTGAGCGATAGTGGCTATACCGGATGTTTCATACAAATCAACAGCTACTTTAATAGCTTCATCAGTAGATTCATTATATATACGAGGATTCGCTTTCTTGAATGCTACAGCTTGATCTAACTGTTCAATTACTTGTGGGTCACTTACAGCGTAGTGATCCCATATTGGTTTTATTTCTTTATGTTCACTTGTTTGTCTTAACCAACCTACTTGAACTATTGAAGTACCTTCATCAACTGTACTTCTAACGAAATCATCAATAAATTTAACTCTATTTATCTTGGTTCTGAACTGCCAATTAAGAACTAACTCATTCTGCTTAGCTGCAGAGGTATCCTCAAAAGTAACAGGATTTACTTGAAACAGTTTATTAGATGTAAGGAAAGGCTCTGTTAATGCAGGATATCTCCATTCAGCTTGTCTACGAATAAGCTTAGGCTGAACAGAACTCCTACCTTTAATGTGAGGTGGTTTTGCTTTATTCTCTATATTCAGCAAATCATTCCAAGTTTCAATCTTAGTAATTTGTCTATTATGTGAAGTAGACGCAAATTGAAGATCTCGTTTAAGATCTACAACAGTAGGCTCTTTAGCCCACTTAGTGAGCTTAGATGTTTGATCAATATCAGTCATTATTACAGTTTATCCCGTGGAATGAATCGCCTATCGTAAGCTGTTCTGTGACATTCACTAATGCGCTCATGTGCTTCAATAATACGTTTATCATGTTCTTTATTAATATCTCTTTGGTGCTCTAAATCTCTGTATATATTTTTAATATCAGTGCGAATAGCTCCATATACTGCACCTGCTGCGATTAACTGTAATGCGATCATCCATATCGTGTCTACTGAGATATTCATTCTATATTCTTAATAGTGTTATACCAATCACGAGCAATAGTTAATCTTGTCTCCGTATCGAGGCATTGTCCAATGATTCCAGAAAGGTTCTCATCGAGTCGTTGTACTGCTGATTCAAATCCTTCTCTGGAGAAACATAATTCGTTAGGGACTCTGGAGCTTTCGGCAATTCTGGACATGAGCTGGGCACGATAAGAGTTTCTGTCGTGCTGCAGCCTGTTAAGAGTAGCAACATAAACAGACTCTTGCTCTTTGTGCTTGAGATCAGCTTTAGATAGTGCCTCATTAAATTTCTTCTCCTTAAGTTTGAGTAGTTTCTCACTATGTTTAATCTCAGCATTAATATTTGCTTTAAGTATATTACTCTCAGCTTTAAGTGCATCTATTTTAGCTCCCTGTATATTCCATATAACAATGGAGCCAAACAATGCACCTATACTCACACCTATTGCTCCTGTCTTAAACATAATTATAATTACTCTTGTGGTAATCTCTTTTGTATAGTTAATCTAGCAGGAATAGATAATAGTATGACTCCTATACCTATACCTCTTACCATACCTTCAGGGAAAGCCATCTGCATACCCATTGGTAACTGCCCATAAGCATTCACAAACATCATTAAATAAGTAGAAATATCTGGAGCCAAGGATACTAATAGAGTACCTAATATAGTCAATTGATTACTAATCCACTTATACCAGCATCTCCAGTTAGTTACTATAGCCCATCTATCTTTAATCCACTCTACTAGTCGTGCGTACATTGATTTTTGCCCTTTTAAATGTTAGTTGAGGGGATAGTACCTCTCAGTGTAATTTAACCTCTTAAACGTGATTCTGGAGCTTCTAATTTCTTTGTGAATGCTTCTACTTGCCAGTCTACATTACCTAAACACCATTGCATCTCTTTCCTGCGTCTTGATACTAATCCCGGTAATTTAACTTTATTTGCATATACCCATCTTACTAATTGTTGGCATGCTACTACATGCTTACCATTATTTAAGTATCTTAATAATGTAGATGAAGCTAAGTTACCTACACCAACATTAAAAGTAAATGATATTAAAGCTGCTTCCTGATATATAGATATATATCTATTTTTAATTTTTACATCAGGGCTATTAAACGGTTTAACCAAGTTAAGAATACTTTGCTCAAATCCTTTAACTCTACTGGCTTCTTCAATAGCACATTCTTCCTCAGTAAACTTATCTCCAATTTTAACTACTCGCCCTGTTAATGTTTTGCCTGTTAATCCCCTACAGTATGTAACTATACCTATTGGGTCTTTATAAGCTACATGCATTCCCTGCTCATCTTTAACCTCTCCTTCCCAAGGAGAAATCAGAAATAACACTGCCAAAATAGCTCCTGTAGATAACCCAGCAGTCTTTAAATGTTTAGCTCTATTCTCTTTACTTAACATTCTTAAACAACCTCTTGGAGAATTTCGTTTCTTCGTTCATTTGTAATCAATCCCTTAGATACTAACAAATCTATTCCTTGAATAGTTCTTGGGTCAGATATATCAATATTCTGTGCTGACAACATCATGTCATACACCAACCCAACTTCCATATCAACGAGTTGGGACTCACGAATAGACAATTGCTCATTGATGGTGAATAAATCCCTGAATTCTAATGATGTGAACACAGTTTGAGGCGGAATTGTCAATACATGTTCTTCAATTGGGGGATTCTTTGATTGCCATTCCAGATACTCTTTATAGTCCCTGTTCCCTATATCCATTGGGATAAATAACTGACCATCCTTTACTATCATCCCATCTCTCTTTATATACATAGTATCCTCTTAATTATTTTTATAATTCAGCATCGAATGCAGCAATTTCTTGTAAAGCATACGTATCTCCTGCTGCTGCTGCTGCAATTTCATGCCTCGCGCCATGAGTGCTGATATTCGCCACATTCACCAAAGATACGTTATTCCTAATCCCTGCGATAAGATAAGCTGTAGGGGTAGTCCTCATAAGAGTTCTATACCCTATTGGGGTCTCTAAACGCTGCCCGCCAACTTGAGCATATCCTCTTGTATTGGCATATACTTTCTGATAATACCTTTCACATCTGACTATTGAATCAGCTGTATGAATATACTCAAAAGGTGTAGCCACCTCCCCTTTCTCTAATTGCACTAAGGTTATATCCAATGTGGCATCTGATGTGGTTATAAGACTTATAGTGCCAGTAGATTTTAAAAAGTCGCCAGTTATCCAAGTGTTCGTAGTGCCTGTTGTGTATGTACTACCACTTCCAAAGTCAAAACGTACAGTTAATCCTATATTCGTATCAATTTTCCAAGTGCCGGAAGTATCTCCGTTAATAGTAATAGTTTTATACTCCCAAGCATTAGCAGTACTAATTGTATATGTAGTTACATAGCTTCTATCAGAGTCACTATTTTTAAAAGCTACATTATAAGTTCCAGTTTGGCTTGCTCTTACCCAGAAGGATAATGTTATCTTGGATGCTGCAGCAGTCCCAAACTTGAAATCTTGTACATTTCTACCTTCAATACTTTGCCTAATGTTGAAAATATCAGTAGACTCAAGTGCGACGGCTGATACTGTTTTCATGCGCAAGTAGTTTTTACTGCCTAATACACTACCACTGGAGATAACTTGAGAGGATGCTTTACTAGCTTTTGAAGCGTTGTGCCACCACCGATCCGAGTTATATTGCCCAGGAGCTGTTAGAGTTACAACACTTTCCCCGTTTCTCTGATTAACTAAAAAATCACCATTCATGATTCTATTTCTAAATGGTGTTTTTGATACTTCAGTGTCTACATATGTCTTAACAGCCTTTTGGCTAGGCACTTTAGTATCTGAATTGGCTGCTAATGTTCCTGATGTATCAAGATAGCTATTAGCAGGTAATGATAAGAATACTTCCTTAGCTCCAGCAGTAAAGTTAATAGCATCTGTAGTACCTGAACTATTATCGTAGCGCACAGTCCTAGTGAGACTATTGGTTCCACTGTTATAAGTAGCTAGTCCAGTCTCCCATAATCCATCATCAGCAACGATTGTATAGAAGCATGTATCTCCATCAGCCAGAACACTAGAAAACGTTCTATAACCTGTTTTAGAGCCTCCTAGAACGAATACATCAGTACCTGTACTAGTAGAGCTTTCCCATACCCTATCCTTAATAATTAAAGCCATATTATTTCCTGTTTAAATTTAAGTCTGAATCAACTAGCTTTAAAGTTATTACAACTCTATCTGCATAAGCAGATGTATCTAAATCTAATGTTATTTTTGGCATGCATAAAGAGATTGTTTCTCTTTGAATAGCTCTCTTTACATAAGGGGGTATTGGTATAGGAGTAGAGCCATAAAGAGGAACGCTATTAAAAGGGACACAATTAAAAGAGCTTGCGTTAAACATTAATCTCTTTTACCAAAATGTTAATTCTTCAGGGCAAGGAGTTACTCCTAATATAGATGTCCCTCGTGTAGCTATACATTTAAGCACATATACGCCCGGTACAGTTATACCTGTTGTAGAAGGTATTCTCAGGATAGTATCCTCTAACGTATATATTACATGACCTCCTAATTTAGAGAAGGTCACTGAAGTAGCTGGATTACTTTTAAGAGTAAATATAACCTGAAGATCAGTCAAATCATCCCATTTAAAATCAATGTTATCTTGTAAAGATAGCTGCATCTCTATCTCAGTATTAACATATAACTTAGGAGTACATTTACTCTTAGTCTTTTTACAATTATTCATCAGACATCTCTAATAAATTAACACTGTGTTCTACTTCTTGGATTACCAGTAATTTAATACCTTCTCTTTGTATTGTGTACGTTTTCCAATAAGTATTAGTAAACATATCAATGAATAACTCATATGAATTAATAACAGGTTTATTCAAAGGCATTTCATACTGCAAATGATCCAAAGAACTAACCACTACTCCCTTTGGAATAACTAATATCTGCTGGAATTCTAATAAAGCATCAACTGTGTTTAGATATTTTATCTCTGGTTTTAGTAGAGTAAACCCAAACTCCAGTAAAGATGGATTACTTATCTGTGTTTGATTAGTACTAAATAAATCTTGGCTATAACTTAGTGCACCTGACTGTTCGATGTATCGTGTAGTAGGAGTCTGTAATAGCTGACTAAAGTTTATTATGTCATCTACTATAGAAATCTTAGGGAGAGTTACTTGATGTAAGGACTGTGTAAAAGGTAATACTGAATCAGGAATCTCATAGTGTTTACGAATGATTACAGGAGATATAAGCGCTTGTGTGTGCGCTAGACTACCTACCCTATGCAGACGAATAATGGCAGGCTTATATAGTGTCTGTGTGTATTCTACAATGCCATTATGAATACGCAGTGCTCTTGCTAAAGAAGGGATCTGTAAAGTTTGCGTAAAGGGGAGGAGATCTGCATATATTATCTGCACCCCCTTTACGAATAATTCTTGAGTAAATACTAAACGATTATTAACAGGTGCATACACTCTAGCATCACTAGAAGAATCGAATGTACTTGACCCAAACGAGGCATGACTAAACACTTATCAGACCCAAGTAGCAATACCTAAAGCATTCATCTGAATAACTAAATCAGCATCAGCATTACCTTTATTAGATATTAGATCAATATAAGCAAAAAGAGTAGATGTATTAGCTGTACCTGTATCTTTATAAATTACAGCATATCTCGCGTTATTAAATCCACCTACTGATTCAAACCAAGTTACATCATTAGCATCAAATGTAACTGTGTCTCCGGATAGGGTAACTGATGCCCCTGTTAAAGTTTTTCCTCCTGCTGTATATCCTGTACCTGATACTTCATTAGTAACTGAATTCACACACGCATGTGCAGCAGCATCAGGGCTATACGATGAAGTACATAACATAATCTTAATAGTATCAGTATCAAAATCAATTACCCTAGCTGCACTAGATACAGACGACCCAGTAGTATCTGATCCGCCATTCATCTGCGTTTTAAGAAAGGTATTGTATTTGTGTATAGTTGCCATGTTATTTCCTATTAATTATAAATTTACCATCAAATAAAGTCCTAGACACTACTGGATCTATTTCATCTACCTGAAAAAATACTCTATATTTACATATCAATCGTTTAGGTTGTCTAAGAGGGAATTTAACTAACATAAATGGCTCATGCGGAATAATTACTTCAACATGACATGCATTGCTATCAATCCATTTAATCCCATTTGTAACAGTATCTTTTAGTACACCTTCCCATAGTAACTTATTCCAAGTGTCTTCTGTATAAGCTACCTGAAAATAAATACCAGTATTTGTTAAATCTACTGGGTTACCATTTTTGTATCTAACTTTAAATTCAAAGTTAACTGTATCCCCTTGTTCTACTTCTATATCTTGATTAGGAGCACTTAGATCCATGAGATCTATCATTATACCCATCCTGTTCTTCTAAACTTATCTTCAGCATATTGCTGATCGTCTGTAAGTATATTTTCACTAAGAGTTAACATAGCTTGTTCATACTTCCCTATATATTGTCTAGCAGCGAAATTAGCTGTCTCTGTGCCTACCGATAATAATACCTGCTGGGCTATAAAACACTCCAGAGCTGTTACAGCTATCTCAGGACATTGAATAATGTAGTCACCATCAGCATTATATGGAATAGTGACACCTTTACTTCTATAGCTCACACTAACACTATCAGTTTTATGTTTATCCCAATCAATAATAAACGAGTCAACAGCAGTCTTTTGAGGATAAATAATAATATCTTTATCAGTCTTGATATCCTTAATTGTAAGAATATCATCTTCCAGTAAATCTACATTTTCCTTTATATAAACAGGATATGGATAAGGAACATATCCAATATCATTAGGATCATTTTTCAGGTCATATTCATTCTTGGCTCTATGAGTATGTACCCTCTTTAATTGATACTGTGTAATTCCTGCTACAGGCTCTATATACACTGTTTTAAGCTCTAAAGTCACTCGTGAGTATATAGACAGTATTCCAGCGTTTAAACCTGCTATACAGGTCGTTATAGCACTTTCTCGAATGGATCCAGTCTCTTCAGATACTAGAGAAGTATTATTAAAATAGTTTAATGCTAATGAATCTAGGTAGTTCTGTAAGGTGCGCATATTAGACAATATAAGATGATATAGCTGAAGTGAGGTCAGGAGGAGTAATATCTTCCCAAATATTATCATGCTCCTTTAAAGGATTTGATTGTACAGAAGGTTTCCATGGATTGAGATATGCAAGCATCGAGACTGTATCTATACAGTCATCCTTACCTTTTATCCCTGACGTAGTAATTAATTTCAACTGCCCTAGAAATATATTAATAAACGTTGTCTGCCTTAATTCATCTGGAAAGTACATCTTACCCGCCTTGAACCAAGGAACAGTAAGATTAAATCTAGCAAATTTATTTACTGTAGGTTTAATCCCCGGTGCTCCAGTATTTCCTTGAGCAAAGTTAAACCATATATTTCTCTGCATCATTTCACTTTGTAACCATTTGATGAATGCTCCTTGTTGGCCTGATATCTCTACTCCTACTTGCTGTGGCTCATACATCTGAACCAGTCTGAATAGATCATCAATACTCTTATCCATCAACTGTCTTTTACAGATTCCATCTACTAAGAACCAATCACCATTACTATTATATGCCCATACAGATATAACTGAATAGTCAGAAGTTTGCTTATCGGTAGTAGCAAAGTCAGTAGTTATATAGAAATTAAAATTAGTTTTCTTCTCTAGTAAAGATACTCGTTTATACCATCTAATATCAACATCCTGAATCACCCTCTCATCATCAGAAGCAATCCTTAGCATTAACTCCTGATTAAAACTAGCTAACTTACCTGAATCTCTAGCCAGTTCATATTGTTCCAGTATGTACTCATAACTGAATCTGTCTTCCCATGCTCCTTGGAAATCTTCTTTACTAACAGGGAATTCTTTACATACAGGCCATACATTAACTGCCCATTTACCACTCTCTACAGCCTCAGTAATAGGATCATCTTTACTGAATGGAGTACCACTGAATATTACTTTTCTATTCTTAATATCCAGCGCATGGTTCACTCCCTTATAAATTACATTCTTTATATTCTCCAATACGGTAGGAGACTTATCTGCATTCTCAGGTATAAGATCATCAAGAAGTGCTAATACAGGCCTTTTAGCAAATATCTTGGTACCGCGTATACCTGACATAGCACCATACATCTTAACGCCTAGCCTATTGTTCTTGACCCCTAAAAACTCAAGATACCCCTCCTGAAATGTAGCTTCTCTAATCCACTTATGCATGAATTCTGAATTATCGAATCTAAACTTAATATTATTCTTGGCACTCTTAACACCATTATCCATAGTGTCAGATACATAAATCATTCCGTCTATTCCACCTATGTAAGGCAATTCACCAAATACTGCTAAATATAGAACCAAGTACTCTACAAATACGGAAGTTTTCCCTGCACCCCTCCAAACTACATTGACTATATACCTATCAGCAGCCCCAATTTTATCCAACATAGCCAAGTGAACAGGAGGTGTCTTATTAGCTTCTCCCTGATCTCCATTAACCAGCTTAATGAAATTAGCAAATGTAAGAGCAAACTTACTTGGCTTATAGTTAATACCATTGAGCCAAGAATAATCTACCTCATTAAGATAGTCGTCTAATGACTTCTTAACTATGATCTCAGTCATCCTTATTCTCTTTATCTACCATAGGATTAATCTCAATTATCTCTTTAGCTGATACACCCATATTAATTATATTTAACTGTTGCTGAGCCAATTCGGCTAATTCATCCTTAAGATCTGCTAACCCTGTGTGCTCTCTTAGATCTATATTAATATGATTATTAGTAATAGTATCTCTAGGCTTGCCTAAATGGGTTAATACACTATTAGCTGCATCACATCTAACTTTCTCACTTTTAGCATTCTGCATCAAGTCTACTTGTACATCTATAGCTTTCTGAAAGTTATCCATGTTAAGTACCCACATCTTACTCATGGATTGTTCTATCAGTTTACTAACTACACCTCTTCTACTATACCCAGCAGCTATAGCAGCTACCTGTTTAGAGTCTGCTCCATTGATAATATAATTATTATATTTCTTAGGGAATGTTCTCTTAAATGCATCCAGATTAGTGAATCCATGGAACTTATATCCTACGAATATAGATGCATCTATATATTCTTCTATTCCATAATTAAATTCACTAAGTAATCCTATGTATCCTTTAAATATATTCTCAATAGTCTCCTGTATAAACTGATCACTATCAGCAGTATTCAATCTATTAATTAATACAGGAGTCAGACTATTGCCTATCTTACGTGGTACTAAAGGCTTGATCTCTGATATTCCTAACATTGTGTGTTATCTCTGTTTTGTGGTTTAATAATCTAATTTGATACTCCCAGCCAGCGGTGGAGAGAACATGGTAAAAACACTGGCAGTGCAGGACAGAATAGAGACTAATAATTATCCGAAGTCTCCTCCTTTTAATGTAGTACCTCTGGGCCTGCACACTTTTATTTAGTTCGTCTACGAGAAGCTATCTCATAAATATCGTCAATATAGCGTCTCGTCATCTTCCTCTCTGCTACGAACCCTTCCCATATCTTCATTGGTTCTTCTATAGGTACTGACCAATCTGTACTACTGGCTCTCTTAGATAAACGCCAGATTCTATCATTAGCTTTCTTCACTATCTTTTCTTCTATTTCAGTTAAATCATATTTCCGATAGTGCTCTGCTATCAGTTTCCTCTTTGCTTCACGAATCTCTTGTTTTGTCCTCTTCTGCTTACACCCCGGTATTTTACTCATGCTCATATTTATACCCCTTGAACCAAGAAAGATATCTTAAGAATCATTACCAGTAAGTTTATGGTTCATTATTTGTAATCTGTTTCCATGTTACGCAGTCAACTTCGTGCGCATCTGGTATATAGACTATATTAGGATTTAACATCCATGTACGTTTTTGGTAAGTTATCTTATTATTTTTACAATTAGTTTTAGTAAGTTTGATTGCAATGTTGTTATTACATAAATATTTTAAAGCAGCGGTAAATTGTAGTTTTTCTGAAGGCGCAGCATACAAAGAATCAGGCAGCGTAGATGTTGCTCTGCGGCTATCAAAATAAATCAGTAGTGCATTTAGTGCCCTGACTCTCCACTTACTGTTTTCAACTAACAACAAAGCTTTAAATAAACTCATTGATGATTGATCCATACCGAACATCCTAAAAGGTTTATATTTATGTTTGTATTTCTTTTTAACAGATACTTCAATATCTCCTTCAAAAGCAGTATCTGCTAGTTGTACCAGCAATTCTTTTGTATTAATATCCATAAATCATTCCTAAGTAAACTTCATAAAAGGGAGTAAATGAATAAGATTTACTCCCTCTCCTTTCACAAATCTAAACAATACCATAACATAATTAAATAGATATTTCTATTTTCTAGTTGATTAAAACATAGAAATATATATTTATTTGTCTCTGTAACTTATTAATTATTAAGGATATTTTGTCCTATATATATATATATATATATATACATACAGTACATAAGTTAATTTTGCGAATT